>VMBT01000439.1_pt1 | contig 26910 bp, 36 predicted proteins | sample 4404301 | NCBI WGS metagenome assembly VMBT01 (sample SAMN12238535, study PRJNA552566) | marine metagenome | isolation source: Coastal seawater | place: USA: coastal Georgia, Sapelo Island | collected 2008-08/2009-08
AAGCCGTGGCGTGACCCGCCAGTCTGGCAGATTTGGGGTCAGCCTGTCGCTTGCGGAGGAGGGGGAGGGGGCGGTTATCAGGCCGGCCGAACCGGAGAGTACTCCGGGCGCAACTCTTCCTCGCTCGGAGAGATTTCAGTGACTGCTGGAACGAACTATTTCGTCCGAATTGGCGCGGGCGGCAACGGCGGCGCAAACGTCCAAAACAACGGATCCAACGGGGGTACCTCAGAGTTCGCTGGCTACAGCGCCAGTGGAGGGGGAGGCGGCGGGTTCGGATGCTGCAACGGGGGAACAAACGGGATTTCCGGCGGATGCGGCGGAGGGGCGGGAGGATCCGTCAACTACGACTTCAACTGCTACGCCGACCGTGAACCTTGGAACTACGCCGTGAACGGCAGCTGTGGCAGCGGCATCCCCGGCAGCGGAGCGTCCGGTCAGGGTTTTAACGGTGGTGGCGTGGCCGGAGGGGGAGCGGGGGCCGCGGGAAGCGGCTCGACAGGTGGCGCCGGGATCACTAGCACGATCTCGGGCTCATCCGTTCAGCGTTCCAAGGGTGGCAGTTGGGGCATCTCCACGGATCCCGGCACCAACACTGGCAATGGCGGTAACGCTTACTGGGGGTCGCAGCGTGGCGGTTCAGGTTTCGTTATCATCCGGTTCACGGGAAGAATGCCAAACATCGGCGCAGGTCTCACCTACACGGTGGCAACTCTCGGTGCGGAAACCGTCATTACGTTCACATCCGGTACTGACTACATAAGTTGGTGATCATGGCGCACTACGCAGTTCTTGACGACAACAACATGGTCACCGACGTGATCACAGGCCGTGACGAAGATGACCTCGACGCACTCCCGGACGGCTTCGCGTCTTGGGAGGAGTATTACTCGAACGTGTTGGGGGCACGCTGCCTGAGGACGTCGTACAACACGCAGATGGGGCAACATCTCGAAGGCAAAGAGCCGTTCCGCCTCAACTATTCTTCGATCGGCGGATACTACGACGAAGAACTAGACGGTTTTATCCCTGCAAAGCCAGAGGGTTTGGACTCGTGGGTGTTGAACCCTGAAGAGGGGCAGTGGTACCCGCCGTTTCCGCCGCCTGACGACGGTCTCGCCTACAACTGGGACGAGGTGTTGCAGCATTGGGAGCGTCGACCGGGCAGCCCTGACGTCCCCTACCCGGACGACGGAAAAATTTATAAATGGAATAAGAATATTGGCCAGTGGGTGCCGGATTCTCAGGCGAACTGAACCTGCTGCCCGAAGACCGTGTACGCGGGTGCCGAGTTAGTTTTGATGACCGTCAGCAGATAGGTGTCGATGCTGTTGGCGTTGCCGGCAGTCGGAGAAATGTCGCCAGCCCACAACACAGTCTGCGACGCGCCGTCGATCGTGAGGCCAACGAGATAACGGGCCGTTGACGCGTTCTGGACCGCAACGACCACGGACATGGACTCGCCGACAGAAAGCAGCGAACTGAACGTCGTCGAACCATCTCCACGCAGGTTCGCCGTAAAGTTTGTCGTCGTGTTCGCCGTGTAATACCACGCGGCAGACGTCGAACAGTCAATGTTCTGCGTTCCGGTCGGGGCGGCAGCAACAACCTGCCACTGCTCGATCGGTGACTGGTTGACCGCCAGTTTGAGCGTCGGCTCAGACAACGTTTTGTTGGTCATCGTGTCGGTCGTATCTCGTCCGACAAGGGTCGTTGTCGCGGTCGGAAGCGTGATGGTTCCCGTGTTCGAGATGGTCGCGATAACCGGGTTCGTCAACGTCTTGTTGGTCAGTGTTTCGGTGCCGGTCAGCGTCACGACAGCAGATTCGGTGACGATCTCATCCCAGTTGGTGCCGTTGTACGAGTAATGGAGCGTTCCCGCTGAAGTGTTGTAGAAAAGGGCACGTTCGTATGACGTGTCTGGGAGAGACGGGAGTGCCGCGCCAGCGGTGAAACGTGCCGCGACAAGCTCAAGGTTTTCATGCGACCCGTTCATTTGGGTGCGGGTGAAGTTGTCGGCGTCTGAGGACCAGAGTGTGAGCCCGAGGCGATCAGAAGTGGTAACGGCCATCATTCTCTCCGTCGATTGCGATCAGATACAACAATAATACCTCACCACGAGCGGGGTGGTAAGATCGAAATATGGCTGAAGCGAACATAAACCTGCACAATGTCATCGAGGACCTCGCTGAGCAGGTGAAACGCCTGACCGTAGACAACGCGGTACTACGTGCAGCTCTCAAAGCGATGCAGAACCCGCAGGAAGTGAACGCAAATGAGCAGCCCAACTCTTGAAGATCTGACCGATCCGCCGCCCCCCGAGGGGCCGCGCGACTGGAACGACGAAGGCGTCGTCATCCTCAAAAAGTTCCTGCCGGAAACCCTTATGCAGGAATACGAAGCCTGCTGGGAACGCGAAAACGGCAGTATCGGCCGCGTCCAAGGCTGGCCGGACCCAATCCCGTATACCAGACATATACCGCTCCAAGACATCCTGCTGTGGCAGCCGCTCGTTGACGAAATTGAGAAACTGATCGGTGAACCGCCCGGCCTGCACCTGAACCTGACCGGCTGGGTGTCCACGGAACGCGACTGGCACCAAGACACTTACCTGAACCCGCCCCATGTCGGCGATGCTTACGCCGCAGTGTGGATCGCGTTCGACGACATCCATCCCGACTCTGGCCCATTCCAATATGTGCCCGGATCGCATCGTTGGCGGATCGTCACCCAGAAAAAAGTGATGGCCCACCTTGCTCCATCAGAACGCGACCATCGCTGGCCCAAATACAGCGAACGTCTCCTCACCCCAGTGTTCGAGCAGATGTTGGCCGACGGCGGCATCGAACCGGTCACCTACTTGCCGAGCCGTGGCGACGTCCTCATCTGGAACGGCCGCACCCTGCACCGAGGATCACGGGCAAACGTCAAAAATATGGAGCGAAAAGCTTTGATCGCCCACTACAGTGGGATCAACAGTCGACCCGACATGCCTAAAGCCGAGAAAACTCCAGATGGCGGATACTTCTTCCCACTCAAAACAGACCTCAACCTCTACTACGGCGAATCTGAAGAACCTCGCTGAACTGATCAACGACACCGACACTCGGTATCTGGATCAGGACTCGTACCTGTGGGGATGCACCAGCTGTCTGGTGCTCTGGCAAGACACCCCGATTTGTTGGAGCTGCGAGTTCCCCGGAATGGTCATCGCGGCCCCTCTGTCTCGTGGTGACCTACGGGTGGTTCGCTCTTCAGCAACTAAAATGTTCACCGCATACCATTACATGCCGGACGAAGAGTTCGCCCACTATTTCACAGAACGATGGAAAAACCTGAATGAAAGATCCAGCTAAGCACAAGTTTTTGAACGCAGGGTGCGGCACATGGTATGCCGACGGCTGGGTCAACGCGGACATCTGGGAAAGCAAAACGACTAAACCTGACGTTCGGGTTACCCCCGGCGAACCGTACCCGTTCGACGCCAACGTGTTCGACGCGATCTATCTCGGCCACGTCCTCGAACACATGGACTGGCACAGCGTCACCAACTTCCTGCTCGATATGAGCCGGATCGCGAAACCGGGCGCACCGATCCTCATCACCGGACCCGACGTGTTCCGAACCATCCAGCTTTGGCACGAAGGCAAAGAGCCGTGGTGGATGGTCGAATCCGTGATGGAACATCAGGGGATGAACTGGCAGCCTGACCGGGAAGAAGAAGTGTGGGACGGCGCAGAACACAAATGGAACTGCCATCACCAGCGGGTGTGGAACCTTCTCGACAACACTGGTTTCGGCGGCCTGACCGACCTGTATGAACGAATTCCGAACAACCCGGGCCAAATGTCGTGGCATGACTCTGACACCGACATCGAATGGCCAGTTGTCGGGAAACATCACTGGCAGATGGCGATCCGTTTCACCGCCCTCGGCTGATTATCCATGCCGGAACCATTGCCGTCGCTTCACGAAGAGGACTGCGAAACATGGGAGGCGTACGCACGTCAATCGTGTAAGCGGTGGGTGTTCAACAAACTTGAAGTCGCCCTCAGGCAAGGATTAGCAGCCGGACCGGCAGGAACAGCGCCACCACGCACTGGAACCTACGTCATCCGACCCATCTACAACATTTTCGGCATGGGGATCTCTGCCAGAAAATTCGAGTACGACACCTCGATGCGGGAAGCGTTCCTCAACTATGCCGAAGTTGAACCCGGACATTTCTGGTGTGAATGGCTAGATGGCCCACACCGATCGATCGACTACCGAAAGTTTGACGACGGCAAATGGCGTTGCACCTCCATGACTGAAGGACGACATCGATCAGACGACAACCTTGTTCAGTTCGATCACTGGGTGAAACTAGATCCGAACGATGCACCCAATTTCTGGCAACTGCCAATCTTTCCTTCGCTGAGCGACCTCGTGGCGTTCAACGTGGAGACACGCTCAGGCAAAGTGATTGAGATTCACCTGCGGCTAGGCAACGACCCGTTTGACCATCTGCCCGTCGGAACACGGATCACACCGGTCTGGGACGGTGAAACCGTGCCCGACGGAGCAGAATTTTTGGGTAACTTCTATCCGGACCTTGAACAGTACGGAGCCTCGGGGAGGCTCACGAATATTCGATCCGGCTACATCATCGAGAGGCCGGTCACCTGATCGGACAGGCCCCCGTCGCGCACTCCGACGGATCCAACTCGGTACCCGAAGCGTCCAGAACGAGCGGAACCGAGAAGTCGATCTTGGAAATCATCTTCTCGTACTCGGCCTGATCGATCTCCTCGTACGGAGCCAACGGGAAGTTGTGATCCGAGTGCAACAGGAACGACACCGACTTCACGCCGTTGGTGTAGTTCGCCGCGAGCCACTCCTTGATCTCCGGCAGTTCCTCGAGCCGGTAGTAGACGGTGACCGACACGGCGTTGTCCGCCCACTCGGTCTGCATCTTCTTTACCCACTCCAACTGCTCAACCGCAGTCATGTCGGCGGCGAGCACGGCACCCTCGGGTGATTCGGCGGGGAACTCGACGACATAACGGGTGTGATCCTCGCGGCCGTCCAAACCGACATCCCACTTCACCGTGTAGCCACGGCGACGGCACGCATCCACCAACGGGTCTGCGGCACCGAAGCGGACTCGACGGATGTAGTAGCGGGCGTACGCCGGATGGATGCCGGGGGTGTTGCCGGGGAGCAACGCCAGCGTGCCTGACGGCTGAACCGTGGTGAGCCGCACTGACTTCGGCAGGTTGTGCTTCTCCGAATATTCGGCGTCGACCTCGCGGAGATAGTCGTACACCGGGGAAAGCCACGAAACCTGATCCTCCGACGACTGGAGGATGCCGGTGACGGACTGGCCGAGACGAGCGTTCTTCGTGACGATCTTGGTCGTCTTCTCGTACGGGTACGAGAGACGGGTGATCTGCTTCTGGGTCATGTACAGCAGCCGGGAGATTTCCTTGAACTGCTTCAACGACTCGATGTTCGGCAGGAAGATCGTGGCGAGGTTGCAGGACTCACCATCACCCAACGCGATCTCGGCGCACGGGTTGTAGCCCTCGATCGTCGGATCCGGCATTTTGTCGCCGAGACGGCCGTACTGGCGGGCCAGTTTCCGGTTGACCAGACCGTACGGCTCTCCGGAGCCGTCGTAACCCTTCCAGATTTCCGGCATGATCTCGTCCCACGAGTCGGCGTAGATCGAGTTGTTCGAGTTGGCACGCCACGCCGGAACCTGACCGGTCGACCAGTTCTTCGCCCGCATGAACAGGACGTCGTCAGGGTCGCCGATGGCGATCTGGGCGGAGCGGCGGCTCGATCCGGACACCACGATGCGGCCGATGATGTTGCAGATGTCGAGGACGTCGATCGAGCGAAGCTTTTTGCCAGCGCGGGCCTCCATCACTTTGCAGATGTCTTCGACCCCGTCGATGAGAGCGCCCGGCCCGGAGGCGGTGCCACCAAAGGTCTTCAGGGGAGCGCCGAACTCGCGGATCAGCACCGTGGAGTACGAGAACGATTTCCCGGTGTAGAAGTACGACTTCAGAACGGAATGAAGCAGGCGGCTCCAGCCGGTGCGCGAGTCAGGGACGATGATGTCAGCATCGTTCGTCCGCTCGTGGGTGATGGTCACGCCGGATTTCACCTTCGGGAGTTCGTGGATCTTGGCGCGCTCCACGGAGAACCCGACGCCGCCGCCGAGCATGAGGTGGTCGAACAGGAACTCGAAGTCCTCGATCTTTTCGATGTTGACGAAGTAGCAGTTATTGAGGGAAGCGGCGTTCAGCTTCTGGACGAGCGGCGTGCCGAGCTGCCAGAGGGCGCGCCCTGAGAACGAGCAGCGCAGGTTGAACATGTGGTCGAAAAGGGTTTCGGCTTCCTTCTGGGTGTAGGGAACGCCAATGTCGATCGCACCGTTGATGACACGCTGGATGGTTTCGGGCCACATCTCATTGCGGCCGAGGTATTCGATCGGGCGACTGTAAGTCCGGAGATAGACGATTTCTCCGAGGCCGTTGAAGCCCCATGGGGCCTGCTTTGAGGCGTACTGTGCTACGTGGTCGTCGCTGATAAAAGCCATTTTTCCGATCTTTCGCTGGAAGGTTTGTATTGTGGAATGTGTTGGAAGACTAAAAAATTCCTAATTCTTTAGCTTTTGTGAGCGGTATTTGAGATCCCGCCCTTGCGACCAGCACCCGAGTCTTCACGCCCGGGGTGATCTCTTTTTCTTCCCAGACATCCTCTCCAACAAGAACGGTCTGCCCCTCCACCATGGAGGGGACATCGCCCAGACCCCAGATGCGCTTGGGGGCGTCATTTTCACCGTTGCAGTCCCCCGTGGGGTGTCCGCATACTGGGCACGGCGACCGATCCGCTCGGAGCACTTCGATCCCGTTCAAGTATCCGGATGAACGGTCGTCGAAGCCGAATGCCATCTGACGATGGTACATCACCGACCCCGAGCACGGTGGTCGAAAAACGCAAAAGGCACCCCGAAGGGTGCCCAATGCGCTGACTTTTTGTTTGCGTCAGGAGGAGTAGCGGTCGCTCTTTCCGAGGTTCACCAGCTCCTGATTGACGAGGTGGTTGTACTCCTCCTCGTACTTGTGCTGGAGAACGAGGTGGGCGCGGCGCCGAGCCTCGTTCCGGATGCGGGTCTTCCGCTTCTGCTCCTCCTTGCGCTGAGCCTTCTGCTCAGGCGTGAGGATCGACGGACGGCCGCGCTTGATCGCGCCTCCACCCGACATCAGCTTCTCGTATTCAGTTGCTGCCATGTTTTTCTCCTTTGTCACGGCTTTTGTTTCAGTTACTCCCTTGTGGGATTGATGTGAACGTTACCGACGTTCATCTGGGTTTCCAACCTCGGTTCGAAAATTTCTTCACCGACGTCGAATTCCCCATGAAGCCTAAGGGTTAAAGCCGGAGGCGACAACCCGAAGAATCCGGCCGTGATGGTTGACGGTTCCGGCTCGGCGTGCTAACAATGTGTAAGCGCGATCGCGCGAACCGACCAACACATAGGAGACGCCATGGATCCGGATGAAAGCTCGAACCTCGAGAAACTCGTCGAAGAAATGTTCAAACCGCTCACACCCGAGCGACTCGACCACATCCTCGCACTTTCCACGGATCTGGAAGATCTGTCGAAACACCCAGAACTCAGCGTCAGCGACTCGGCGACAATCGAACTGGCCGCAAACCAACTACTGATCCTCTCGTCCATGGCGGTCGCCGGCCAAGCCCTCTACCACGAATACTGGGGGGCCGCGCAAGCTCTCTACGAGGAGGCGAGGTTCAACCAGATGATGATCGGGACGAACGACCGCAGCACCGCGGAAAGTATGACGACCGACGCCCTCCGTAGGTACGAAGAACTTCGAGAGACCGACCCGAACGAGATTCTGGAACGGAGCGAGTTCCCTGATGCGTGACAGGACTGGACTGGTGTCTGTAGATTCGGATAGTTGGGTTTACACAAACGGTAAAATTTTTAAGTACACGGATTGGGAGCCAGAAAATATCTACTCAAGATACATTCATCGAGCAACATGCGACCTGCTCGACGACATCCCTTGGATTGGCGACGCGTCACCACCAGAAGTCGCCGCAGGCTGGTGGTGGGACCGGCTGATCACCGTAAAAAGCAACGGGAAACCATTTGATGCCGAGCACCCGACGGCGGCGCACGACATCCTCCAACTCAAAGGCACCCCGTTCGAGATCCTCTCACAAACCCACATCAACGAGCCGGGAACGCATGACTGGCTCACATGGGACTTCTGCCCGGAATGCTGCCCGGACGACATCGAGGACTACGCCAAAGGCGATTTCGTCAAAATGCTCAACCTCGCCGAACTCGCATCGGCGCTCGACTACGTCGCCGACTGTGTGGTGAATGGCGAAGGCATCAACTTCAGCTGGTCCTCAATATGGGACCTACTCACCGTCTCGGCTAACCAAATGAGAAAACTCCACGCCCGATCCATCGACGTGGTAGACCCGACACACAAGGAGAAATGACATGAAAACAATCATCGCGGCCACCCTCGTGGCCCTCACCCTTACCGCCTGCGGGGAACGAATCGTCTACGTCGAGTCCACCGTTCCGCCGACCGACCCGCCGAAGACAACCGAAGCGCCGGTCGAGACAACGACCACCGTTCCGCCCACGACGACGACTGAGCCGCAGACGCGGCCGACCGTTCTGAGCAACGAGCCGGCGAACCCGAACGACATTTACGACCCTCAGGGTTACCTCGACTGGATGGCGCTAGAGGCGCCGGACCTGTGGTGGTCCCTCGATGACGAACCTCTCCTCGAAGTTGGCCTAGTTATCTGCGAAATGTTCGATGGGGGAATGAGCCTCGTCGAGGTTGCCGAGACGCTCGTCCAATCCATGATCAACACCGGCACGGGCTATTACGCCGAAGACCTCGGGGTCGCGATTGCCGCCGCGTCGGTGTTCCTATGCCCGGAGTACCGCGACTGGGTCCAAGACGAGTTCAACCGACTCTGACAATTATGGAAACGACCAGCATCGACACCAAGTATCGGGAGGCGGCAGAAGCCGCCCTGCATGCCGGGGACCTACGCACAGCACCGGAACGGATGCTGACCGCGGTCGCCAAAATCTTCGTGCAAGACACCGATACCTACCAATACGGAGAGGTGAAAAATGTTGTCGAGAGTCTCGATGACATCGGCTTCTTCAGGTTCCGCAACGCCGTACATGATCTCGCGGACACCTTGGGGGTGTCCCGAGTCACGATCTACAAGCACCTCAACAACCGGGGGGTTGTCGATCAACTAAAACGTTGATAACCTAAACCGTGTCATACAAACCAACCGAAAGGAAAACCAACAATGACACCCGACGAAATCAATAACGAATACAAGCGCATGTTCCATGAGGATCCGGAACGACGACCGTTCTGGGCCGAGGTCATGCGCGCCCAATTCGTCTTACTGACGGGCGACAGCACCGACCCGATGGGAACCCTCAAGCAGTACAACGTGCTGCCTGAGGTCATCAAACATCTCACCGGCGAACTTCCACCCGCACCCGAACCCAAGCAGAAGATGGTCGACAAATATCAGACCGTCATCGACTGGTGCATGGAGAACCACCTGTTCCAGACCGACGCGAACAAGGTCGCCGAGATCGGCGACATCTCGTACGCGTCCGCGCTGAAGTTCATCAAAGACCGACCCGACCTGTTCTACAAGATCAAGAAGGGCCTGTACGAGGTGCGGAACCCGAAGCTGGTCCGGCTCCAAGAAAGTTCTTGACGCCCCCCGAACTGGTGATGTACCCTCTCGCGCGACCCACCCTCCGCGAGAGGGAAACACCAGCGAACGGAGAACAGTGACCACGCCAAGAAAGCCGATGGAGCCACGTAATAATTCGGTACTACGAGTTGATTTCACTTGGACCGAACGAGCGAATTGCCGCACCGTAGACACGGCGACTTTTTATCCGGAAAAACATGAGCCGGGCCTGATCCAAAAAATGAAAACCGCACGGCAGGTATGTGCTGAGTGCGAAGTCCGTGAGGAGTGCCTCGAATATGCCCTCGAATATGAACCACTCGGATTTTGGGGCGGAATGTCGGAAAAAGATCGAAAAGCGTACAGACGAGAAAACAGATTCCATGTCCGCGCCCGAATCTTCAACTAAGGTGCGGCCATGAGTAGCCAACTTCGCCCAGTACTGAACGACGGATTTGTCCGCCTCGACAACTCCATGGCCGGTGACCTGTCCGTCGTAAACGCGGCCAGAGTTTCCTTCGGCAAAATGCACGACTCGCTACAAGACGGGGACACCGAACTCATCAACTTTTTGATGAGAGAACGACACGGCACACCGTTTGAGCACAACTGCTTCCGGTTTCACGTCCGCGCCCCAATCTTCGTGGCACGAGAATGGTTCCGCCACCGAGCCGGATGGTCATACAACGAGTACTCCGCGAGATACACGACGATGGAACCCGAGTATTACGTGCCAGAATCTGAAGACGTCCGATCCCAAATCGGCAAACCCGGCAATTACACGTTCGAAAGCATGAACACCGAGGACAGCGACGAGGCTGCCCAGACGATCGCTGACGCAAGCGGACATGCTTACCGCACCTACAACTATCTGCTGAAAAAAGGGGTGGCGAAAGAACTGGCTCGCACCGTCCTGCCGGTCGGCATGTACACCGAGTTTTACGCGACGTGCAATGCGCGCTCCCTCATGCACTTCATTTCGCTGCGCGCAGATTCGACAGCGCAGCTAGAAATACGTCGCTACGCCCACGCCGTAGAAGCGTTTCTTGAAGAAAAGATGCCCGTCACTCATGCTGCGTTTATTCGCCACGAAAGGACCGCCCCCTGATGGCCACAATCCGCAACAAGGACTACGAGACCACAGCGTTCACAAAAATCGACTGGATGCGCGCCCGCGGATACTCAGAGAAAGACATTCAGGATTACCTCAAGCGTAAAGAGAAGAATCAGAAAGCACGCGGGTGACAGACTTTGCCTCTCCCGAAGTAGATCGATTCCTCTCGCACCTTCAGGGTGTCCGGAAAAATGGTCAGAACTGGTCGGCCCGCTGCCCATGCCGCAACGACGACGAGAACCCGTCGCTGTCCATCGGACAGGGGCGAGACGGCCGCGTACTCGTCACCTGCCACCGCGGCTCGCCGTGCTCCGTGGACCAGATCTGCACTGCCGTCGGCCTCGAGATGAGCGACCTGTACCCGATCGATGACAGTTGGGAACCTGTCGCGCGCAACGACCCGCCCGCCACATCGACAGCAGCGTCGAAGCCGAAGAAAAAGCAGAAACTCGACTTAGTCGCCACCTACGACTACACCGACGAAAACGGCAACCTCGTTTTCCAAAAGCTCCGGTTCGTTGACGAAGACGGCAAAAAGACGTTCCGTCAACGCCGACCAGTCGGCGACGGCTGGGAATACAACCTCGACGGCATCACTCAGGTCTTGTACAACCTTCCCGAGGTTCTCCAAGGCGTCGAAAACGGCAACACGATCGTGGTCGTCGAAGGTGAAAAAGATGTCGAGACGCTGCGCGACATGGGGCGGATTGCGACCACAATGCCCGGTGGTGCCGGGAAGTGGCGCGCCGAACACACCGAGGCTCTACGTGGAGCGAACGTCGTGGTTGTCTCCGACAACGACGAGCCCGGCAAGGCTCACGCCATTCAGGTTCGTGACGCGTTGACAGAAGTCGGCTGCTCGGTCCGCATGATGATCCCGGAAGGCGTCAAAGACGTCACCGATCTCATCGAAGCAGGAAAAGGCCTGAAAGATCTCCGCGACTTCGACGGCCAACTTGCCGAACCGCTACCGGAAGACCCGTTTCAGCCGGCGCTGATCAAACTCGAAAAACTGTTCGAGCGTGACGACATACCGCTGTCCTCCAAGATCACGCGAGCCACGATGCTGCTCGATGAGCTTCGGCCCGCCACGTCGGCCCGTCCGACCGGTCGTCTCGTCAAATGGTCGGATTTCGTTGAGGAAGCTGCCGACGACTCATACGACTGGATCATTCCCGGCCTGCTGGAACGCGGCGAACGTGTAATGATCGTCGCTTCAGAGGGCGTCGGCAAAACCATGCTCGGTAGGCAGGTCGCCCTCTGTACCGCTTCCGGGATACATCCTTTTACGTTTGACAGGATGCCGCCTATCAGAACGCTGATGGTGGATTTGGAAAACCCGGCGCGGATCATTCGACGCACCTCTATCGACATTCAGAAAAAGGCGAAACTGTTCGGTTTTTGCGACGACCCACAAGCTCACCTGCTGATCAAGCCTGACGGTCTTGACCTGCTGCAATCCGGCGACCGGACTCTGCTGGAAGATGCGATTGAGCAGACGAAACCTGACCTTCTGCTTCTTGGTCCGGTGTACAAGTCGTTCGTTGATCCCGGCGGGCGAACAAGCGAAGCTATCGCGATTGAGGTCGCCAAATATTTTGACTCGCTTCGTGAATGGTTTCAGTGTGCGATGTGGTTTGAACATCACGCACCACTAGGAAGTACAATGTCTTCAAGGGATTTACGTCCCTTCGGATCTGCTGTCTGGTCACGTTGGCCAGAGTTCGGTCTTAGCCTTCAGCCAGATCCGACCGCAACTACAGGCTACGTTTATGACGTGAATCATTTCCGCGGAGCACGAGACAGGCGGCGTTTCCCCACAAAGATGATGCGTGGCAAACGCTTCCCGTTCGAAGTGCTCGAATTCATGGCGGTCGACTAATGGCAAATCAAAAAGGTCTAACCAGAGAGTTTCTAGCCGAACGCGATGTTCGCATCTTCAAAATGCGTCAGGCTGGCGTCGCGTCAGCGGAAATTGCCCGCAGATTCGGTCTATCCACCGGAGCAGTCAACTCGGCTATCAGACGGCAACTCGAAAAACTCAACAAAGAAGCACTCATGGCCTACCCCGAGGTGCTTCGCATGGAACTCGAACGACTTGACGCGCTACAGCAGTCGATCTGGCCGCTGACCCAGCATCGAAAAATCACGACAGATGACGGAACCGAAGTCACGTTGGAGCCCGACATGAAGGCAATCCAGCAGGTTCTCGGCATCATGGACCGGAGATCACGTCTTCTTGGCATGGAGCAGACCAACGTCAATCTTCAGGTTGAGCAGGTCGAACCCCACCGGGCCGTTCTGGCAGGCGCAGCGGACAATGCTGCGGCCGCGGTCGATGCGTTTGACCCCGAGAAAGAAGCAAAACAGCTGTTGGAACTCATGGGTAACGCGGGAGTTCTGCCTCAGGAGACCGTGGATTCTCTACTGTCACAAGAACCCAGACAAGCAATCGAAGCACCAAAGGAACAACGTGAACCCGAGAAAGAAGTTCTCTATGGCGAAATCATCCACCCCGGAGGAAGAATCGACGACTGAGGACAACATTGTCGCCGCGATGGACAAAGTCGCAGAAACCCTCGAGCCGACGATTCCGGCTAACACTGGGGCAGACGAAGGGGCCACAGCCACCAAACAGGTGTTGATCCGCGCCACAGAAGAAGACCGCGACCGCTGGAAGCAGGCGGCCGAAGTCAAAGGTGTCAGCCTCTCCGAGTTTGTTCGCACGCTCTGCAACGCTGCCGCAGCCGAACTTCTTGAATGCTCACACCCGAAGGAAATGCGGAAGGCATACCCGTGGTCTGAGCGCTGTATGGCCTGCGGACACCGCTTCATCTGATGTGAGAAAATTGTCGTATGGCAGCACCGCGTAAAAGGCTTCGTGTAGAGCCGTACGAATCGAATCCGGTTGATGCGGACAACGATGGAATCGTTCAGGAGGGGACGGCGTTTGAGCGTCCTGCCGGAACGAACATCGTTGATGAGCTCGGAAACATCATTCAGGCTGGCGTCGTTGCCACCGAGCGGGGCAACTTTCGCGTTGTAGACGCCGACGGCAACACTGTCGACTACACGCCGACCTACACAGCTGCGGGTGCGGTCGGTGAAGTAAAGAAGCCCGGACAGCAGTCTGCGCTCGGGCAAACCATCGGCCAGCGGATGGGGACGCTTGGCGAGAGATCTCAGACGTTGGGATCGCGATACCGCACGATCGGCCAAATCAGCAGGGGAGAGACGGCCGATGTCCCGTCGACCAGAGCCGCACAGGAGGCTGCTGCCGCTGCCGTGCCGGGAGTAACTGTCAGAGATGCGGACGTTCCCGACGCACCAGAACCGCCGAGACGGGGGACACCAGAAGCGATCAGAGCGCGGAACGCTGAAGTCATCTCTCAGATTGAGGCCGCCGGAGGTTTCTTCGATTTCTCCAGCTTGCCTCACGAAGAGCGCGACGCCTTTATTGAGCGCGAGAAGATGAAGACCGTTACATCCACAATGGGAGCAAATCCGAACGGTGGGCGGGAAAGTGTCCGTAAACGATGGACATTTCTTGTTGACGCTGAAAAGGAAAGGGTTACTTATCTTGAAGATCTGATCAATAAGGCAACAAACCCTGAAGATAAAGAACGTTTCCGCCAAAGAGCCGCTGTGGCAAAACAAGTTGTTGAATATTTAGAAGCCAGAGACTCCGACCAAGTAATTGACGACATCGTCTCCCTTGTAAGACAAATTACTGACGACGATGACACCCGAGTGGCAGTTCAAATACCAGTCGAAAAATTCCCTGAATTCCTCTCACAGGGCTACAAAACAACCCACGAAGCACATAGCGATCACAGTGCGCCAGATATTCGAACCGGATACGAAGTGACCCAAGGAATACCGGCCGACGCCCCAGCATCGGTTCGACCAGCATCCGGATACCTGCAAATTGGTGCACGCCGCCGAGCCGCGCGTCAGCTCGCAATTGACGAGGGTGCTGTTGACCTAGACGCCGACAGCACCGTCGCTAAACACAACGCTGGCCCAGCCGGATTGTACGGCAAGGTTCAAATGATCATGAAGCCAGACGCTAGCGGGCGCACACGATTTGGTATGGGCGATTCCTTCAACTCCAGCATGCGATCCGCGCCGCTGGTCGGAGCAACAGATGACCAGCTTGTCGACGCCGTGCTCGCCACAGATGGAGGCAAAGGTGCGTTTTTGGATTCAGAGAAGAAGCGGTTTTCGGATTTAGTTGAAGTTCTTGCCACCGGCGGAAACGCAGAGCTTTTAGGTGCCCTGCCAACGGACGATCGTGTGGTCGAAAAATCTGGAATGCCTGAGCAGAGGGGTTCTCTAGAATACTGGGAGACGCTCATTTTCGGCTCTTTTGACATATCCGATATAGCAGAAATCTCTATACCAGAATCCGAAATACCGAGAACCGTTAAGCCGAAAGGAAACTTCGGAAAAGATACGAGAGACTGGCTGGCGCAATCTCTGAGAGATAATCCTGAACTATTCCAATTCCTATCAATGGAACAAATTCAAGAACTCAGACGACTTATCGAACTTCACCCAGACAAAGCCGAGCGCATGATGGGGAAACTCACCAACGTCCTCAACTTCATCGACGAGCTCAAAGACCAGCAAAACTTTCTGCAACGAATTGCCGCAGCTTCCCCAGATACAAAAGTCACGATCACCACACCGGGAGGTAAGTCGAATCTCGCACCCTCAAGATTCGGACTGCCTGAAGACGGTGACGTCATGGCATTCCTCGAGGGAAGAATTGAAGTACAGGTAAACTCAATCTTCGAACAGTTGCAGCAGCTGCCGACCGGACCGGCGGCAGAAGTCGCAGAAGTCGTCGACGACGACGACGCCATGTGACGTAACCACAATTTCAGCCATGTTTCTCCACGTTCAAGACAACGCACTGCCCGAACCACTGCTACGCAGAGTCGCCAACGACGCCAACTTTTTCCCGGCGGACATGTCACTTCACGACAACATCGGCGAATACCTCAACAGCTACCACGATGTCGAGTGCGACTGCTACGCGCCCTACATGTTTTGGGACGGATGGATCAAATCGCCTGCCGACACGCTCCGCAAACAGGTCATCCAAGTCTTATGGTCGCAGCCCGGACTGCTCCCATTCCCAATCGAGGAAGTCGCCGGATTCGAATACTGGACCAGAACTTTCGGAGTTGGCCAATACCTCGGCGTCCACTGCGACGAAGACACCTTCCAGTACGCCAAAGATCGCTACTACCGTGGACCAGCAATCGGCTGCGTCTGGTACGGCACCAGCGAGTCGACCGGCGGGTTCCTCGAGCTCCACGCCACCACGATCCCCGAGGGAAAAGATTCCCTTGAACGGGAGCAGCTCGACCCGCTAATGTCGCCACCAGAGGAACGTGAACGGATCATGTATCGGCCGAACCGACTGGTCGTGTTTGATGCCGGGCACCGACTCCACGAAACGACAACAACTCTTACTGGACAGCGTCAGGTCATGGTCGTCAACGTATGGCACCGCGACAACCCGCCGAGCGCACTCGACACAGGCGAATTTTTCTACGAATGACTTTCGTTACCGGACGGATAACTGAGCTACATCTCGACCGAGCACGACGACGAGCGGCCGAATACCCGGTGCTTCCCGGTTCCCATCGCGGCGTCGCAGCCAACGAAATCGGGGCACTTGGAGAAGTTGTCGCCGAAGGCTGGCTGGCCAAAAACGGGGTGCGGTTCAAATCAGTTCGGACTACCCGAACAGACCTCGTGCTGTCAGATAACTCAACGCTAGAAATCAAAACGAAAGATCGGACCGTCGCCCCAAAACTCGACTACGAGGCGAGCATCCCGCTGTACAACCACGACCACCAGCAGCCCGACTACTACCTGTTCGTGTCTCTCGAACGCAAACGTGGTCAATCTTCAAACCTTGCGAACTTTCACACCGCGCACATTGTGGGCGCCTCCAGTGTTAGGCGGATGCACCAGCACGGGAAAGTCTGGAAGGCCGGGGAAACCGACCCGGACAACGGGACCACGTTCTGGACAGACTGCCTGAACATAAAAATCGGAAAATTGGTGGAACCTGAAATTGCGCTGCTACACTGGCGCGCATGAATACTAACGAACTACTCGACTTCCAAGATCGGCTCCGCGGCTTCGCCCACAACAAGGGCGGCGATCCTGCCGACGACGCCGCAGAAACCATCTCGATCTGCCTCGAAAAAGGCTACGACAAGCTGCCCGACGACGAATTTGTACGTGTCGCGTTTACGATTTGCGGCAACCTGATCAAGAACCGTTACCGGCGCAAAAATCTAGACAATAAATATTTTCCCGTCATCGCGTCAGTCGACAGCACCACTGATGACACATCCGACGCCTCGTTCTTCGACCTGATCGCCGGACTCGACAAACTCGAACAAAAGATCCTAATCCTCAACATGGTCGAGGGCCTCCGGATGCACGAAGTGGCAGAACGCGTCGGCCTCACGTACGGGATGGCCCGCAAGGCAAAGATGATCGCTATCGCGAAGCTTCGCGACCAACACATCGCCTCGTAGTAGTCTCGGCCAGATGAGCCGAAATGTCCCCGAATACGACATTGCGAGTCATCGGCAACCGCTAGGCGACGCATTTCTTCCTTGGCCTGAAGTGCCCGGGTGTGGACGTGAGTTCCGCAAGGGGCTGATGCGCTACGAAGATGTAGGCATGTTTTATAGCTATGGGCCCGAGTGGCATCACGGGATTCTTGGGAGCGACAGCAATGGATTCCTGCCCAACTGCTATTACCGCGTGAATTCAGATGGCATGCACTGGGATGAATATGTACACAATCCTGATGTGCTTGCCCTCGGATGCTCAGTGACGGCCGGCGTCGGATTGCCCTACGAATACACGTGGCCAAACATCTATCGGTACGTAGTCGGGTGCTCGGTCAACAGCGTTGCCCGACCCGGTGCATCAATCCAAACGATGGTGAAGTCCGCATTTCATCACATCAAACATTACGGTGCGCCAAAAAAGATCATGATGCTTATTCCTGACGCTATGCGTTACACATTCCTACATCCTGTAAAAGCAAACATAAACAGCACGCCAAAAAAGTCAATTTTGTTTTGGGATAAGAAGCAGTATTCGTATGTTGAAGGTGGCGACAACTCGCCGCCATTTATTTATCACGACGACAGAAAAATTCCCATTTTGCCATCGCCGGATTTTCTTGTTGAACAAAATTTGTCAAGCTTAGAAAGCCTCGGATATTTATGCGACATTCTGAATATAGACATCGTCCTTCATTTCAACAGCGAAGCCTACGGAGCTCAATTCCAATCTCTCGGCTGGACAGTCATAAATCGAATCAGCGAAAAAAACTATACGTTTGAGCCCCAAGGACAAAACCACGAACTTTTCTGGCAGTCAGGCTGGGACACAACAACAGAAACCGCCCACTCCCCCCACCCCGGACTCGAATCACACCTCATCTGGGCATCAGAATTCATCGGTCAGGAAATTCAGCCAGACGAATGGAAAGACATCACACCATGGGCTCGAGCGCTCTTCGATCACGACATCCCGCACCCCGTCCATGACAACAAATCTTCCGGCAACTCAACATGAACCCGGACCCAATCCTCACCCCATGGATAGCCAGACTGGGCGACTCAACACTGATCTCAAACACAGACTGGCCCTACTCGCCACACCATGCAGAACCAAGCGAACTGGCCATCGACCATGAAAGCGGAATCCGCTGGTCGACCGACGCGTCCGGCTTGCCGCACCGCGAAAAAATCGCATACCAATACAACTCGCACGGCCTTATCGGCCCAGAACTTCACGACGCCCCAGACACCGTCACCCTTGGATGCTCAATGACCAACGGGATCGGGGTTCCCCACGATTTCACGTGGCCCCAGATCGTCGCCCACCTAACCGGAGAAAAAGTAAACAACATCGCGGAACATGGACAGTCCGCCAGCCAGCAAACGTTCTCTCTGTTCGGACACAATGCGAAACTGGCACCGCCGAAAAAAATTCACTTCCTCGTCCCGGCACTCGACAGGCTGTACTTCCTCACGTCTGAACGACAGAGCACCACGATTCATTACAATCCGTCTGATCGCACTTACACCAACCCGAGCTCAGGCAAACCATACGTGTATCAGTCGATTGACGGACAAACATCACTACTGCCGATCGATTTAGCCATTCATCAAAACCTGCTAGCCGTCGAGCAACTCATTCTTTATTGCCGAGCCCACAATATTGAGCTAAACATAAACTCGTGGTCAAAGCCAGCGTTAGAATCACTGGTAATGCTGTACCCCGAGCTGAACATTTTGGGACATTCTGAATATTGGGTCCAAGACGGAAGCCCCAAGCACATCGAGGACTCCCGGCAATGCAAATGCGGGCTTCGCCCACAAAACCAATATCAGGAGTCATTTTGGAGCATGGGGAAAGACGCCGCACCGCATCCCGGGCTTCACATGCAGATCCACTGGGCAGAACTTTTCCTCGGCGTCGAAATCCGCAACACAGACATCAAACACATCGAACCGTTTTGGTGCGGCACAAATATCGAAAACCAGATCGACTAAGGTGACACCGTGCGCGACGAAATCGAAGACAGAACATATTTTGATGCTGGATACAACTTTGTCCATCTTCGAAAGCCCACAACTCAGCAATTTTACAAATGGCCCGAAGCTGAAAACGAGTGGAAATACTTCCGCAGCTTCCTTCGCGAAGACCAAACGACTGGAATTACTTACAGCAGAGGTCGGGAATGGCACTTAGCGATCAGCGACGAAGAAGATGGAGCGATCCCCAACGTCTACTACAGGGTTAATTCTGATGGTCACCACTGGTACGAGTTTGAACACAACCCTGACGTTGTAGCTCTTGGCTGCTCAACAACAGCAGGAATGGGAATCCCAATCGAATACACGTGGCCGTCCCTGTACCGTCATATCACTGGGGAAACCGTCAACAACATTGCCCGTCCCGGCAACAGTCTGGCGCGAATGGTGTACATTTTCTTTCACCACATCAAGCATTACGGACTACCAAAAAAAATTTTTGTTCTTTTGGGTGACCCCTTCAGATACTGGTTTCAGGGTCGCTATCAGAATTCCCCGGATGCGCAGCTTGGTTTGGCCAACGAGCATGTAATCCAGTTTGCGCATGATGCCGGCGTCTACGTGGACGCCCATAGCGGGAGGCCGTGGGTTCTGAATGATTCGCTTGGAAACAGGGTGATGCTTTCCCCGGATCTCGTTGTTGCTGAAAATCTGCGTGCGTTTGAACATTTGCTGTTCTTTGCTGAAGCGATGGGGATAGAAGTTCAGCTTCAACTGATCTCATCGGCTCATGCTGATCAGTTTGAAGAGATCGACTATCCAGTTGTTCGACGTATCCCATTCGACTACTATCCTGTTGACGACACGCAAAAACTGTTTTGGAAATACGGTTTCGACTTCAAGGTGGGGGTTTCGCACGACCCGCACGATGGTCTTTGGCCTCATCTGAGTTGGGTGTCCGCATTCCTTGGTCGTCATGTCTCTCTGGACGAGCAGGCGTCGCTGACATGCTGGGCAGAACACCTGTTCGATCACACTGTCCCAAAGTGTGAAGGCCGGCACTGATGTTGTAGGACGGCGAATACTGGTGTATATTTGACCCATATCCGATTATGGTTGGTCGGATGTGTTGGTAGGGGCCCCCGCCGGGTTGTTGGTTTCCCGGCGGGGGTTTCCATTTTCCGGGCTGCCTCTGATTCTGTTGCTGGTGATGTGCTCCATGTCTAAGAAGACGTCGGAGACCCCCGGTTCACTCGGACATTTTGGAAAATTTCTGGATTATTTCCGGAAACCCCACGGAGACCAGCCAGAATTCTGGCGGATTGCGAGCCCGGCACGCAGATTGGTCGCCGGGTCGTACAGTTCGTCGCAGTGCTCGAGGATGCCTTGGGCCTGTAGCCAGCCTTCCGGCCAGTAGCGGGTCGGCTTACACCAAAATTGGTTCAGCTGCATCAGGCCGTTCGAGCCACCCATCGGATCGTCCGGGTTGTGTCGGTCCGGGAAACAGCGCGACTCACGGTATATGGTGTACGACAGCTTGGGAAGCTCATCTTCTGCCCACCCGACCTGTCGGGCCAGATTCATCCAGCCGTCGCACCGCCAATCCGGGCGGCTCTCCCTGTACGGGGGCAAGTACGGTTCGGTGCGTGCCGGGTCCGCCATCACAGCCTCCCAGTTCGGGTCGAGCGTCAGGCCTTCGGGGACGTGCCCTCCGGTGGTCTCCTCGGACCACGAGAACTCACCGATCGGTTCGCGGCGCTCGTCGCCATGCGAGATCGGCTGCTCCGGTCGGACCGAGTAGATGTGGACCGAGCGGACAGGTTCGGGTGGTGCCGGTTCGTACGCGGTGAGCGTCCAGTTGTGCGGCGGCACGAACTTGTCGTCCGGTCGGAGTTCGGCGGCGAGTGCGGTCGCGCCGATCAGGCTTGTGGCAGATATGGCTAGCGCGGCTGCGCTTCGAATGATTGGGTGCATCAGCGTCTCCAATACGGTTCCCAGTTCGCGGTCGGCGACTGGTCAGGGTCTACAGGTGCGAGGTTGCCGGACACGTTGAGCCGGTCTTCGGTTGACGTTTGGCGTTCGGTGAAATGCCAGACGAACGAGTTGAACACGATCAGGGCGCCCGGTTCGACAGGCACCGAAATGCAGGTCTCCACCGTGTGGCAGTAGCCGACGTGGAACACAAGGTCGGCAGAGCCTTCCGGTGCCAGCGGGTAGTAGGCGAACGAGTAGTACTCGAGCGGATTCATATGCGAGTTCATCCGGTGGTTATGAGCCACGATCGACTGGGTCGGTCGGGTCTGAATCGACCAAAGTTCGGTAATCCGGTATTTGCGATCGAAATTGTTTGTGACGGCTTCTTCGATTGCTCGTTCAAGCACGTCGATTTCTGGTGTGCGCGGGGGCAGCACATCTTCGTAGTAGGTGTGGCTGCCGCCGGACTCCAACCATGCCGTGTTGGCAGGGTCAACCGGCTGACCCTTGGTCAGGATTTGCTCGGCGATCTTGGCGTTGTCGACGTCGGTCAGAACTGTTTTGAACGCGCGAAGATCAATAAGTGGAATTTCAGTAAACATATGAGTCACCCCCTTGGTGAGACCATCAAGTTTACCATTCTGTTACGACGATGGCTACCGCGTCTGGGTGGTACGATCCGTCCATGACGTTCGACGAATGGCTCCAAATTGGTATCGACAGCAAATGGTGCGGCCCCGCGGTGTGCTCCACGCACGACGGCATCCCCATGTCGCCCGCGGAAGACGACGAATGGAACGACGGGATGGACCCGTGCCATCACGTTATCCGGCTCTACGAAGATGAAGAAATCGCTGACGCCATCAACCACTCGTTCACCCCGTACAACTGGCGAACATCATGGAAACTGCCGACATGATGCGGGTCAACGTTGGACCCGGCATGTGGGCCATCCAGACAATGAGCGAAGCGCAAGCCGACCAGATTGGCCGCGGCGTCACCCACGACCCCAGCTGGAAACGTAAAAATCGGCACCCGATCGACCATGGTGCCGGTGTCAATGTTCGCGACATCGTCGACCGGTCGCTCGGCAACCTGATCAACGACCACGCCCGCAAACTCGCCCTACTCGTCGAAGAGTTGTACGACACCAACATTCGTGTCCGCTCCACCTACATCCAGAAATGGGATCACAAACACGGCGAAACCGTCGACGTGCCCGGCGGAGGAAAAGGTTGGATCAGCGTCACCCCGCTCGAAAATGCGATCGCTCCATCTGGCGGCCTGCACTTCCCCGAGTTCGGTATCACCTACGAAGGCATCAAAGGACGCACCCTGTTCTTCCCGAACTGGTATGAACGCACCGTGCTGCCCGTCACCATGAGTTTCACCACAATCAGAACTCGGCACGCCTAATGGATCTGATGTTTTTCATTCTGCTCTGGGCAATGTTTATCGCCGTCGTATTCTTCACTCGCAGATAAATCCAAATGAGAGAGGCGTACCCTCAACTATTTATCTACCCTGACTTCCTCACAGGAGATGAAGTCAGCTACTGGCAGAAAAAACTCACACATCCCACGTTCTGGCAGCCCGCGTTCTGGCAAGATCCCCTTGCCGAAGATAACCACGGCAACTCGCAACCAGACCACTACACCATCAACCCCGACAACTACGACCCCGGCAACTACGACAACCTAGAACTGTTCCAAGCCGAACAGCGGCTCACATCAAAAATCAACACGCTGATCGAGCATCAGTACGGCGAAAAATTCCTCACCATAAACACATGGTATTTTCGGAAATGGACCGCCGGAATGCGACAAGGCTTACATCACGACGCAGCCGACGGCAACAACCGTCTCGACTTCCACGATCCAAACAACGCTGACGGAGCGCCACCACCCATCGCCTTCCACGACGTCGCCAGCATCCTCTACTACAACGACAACTTTGACGGCGGACACCTCTACTTCAACCGTCCCGAACTTCACATCAAACCGCAAGCAGGCATGCTCGTCACCATGCCCTGCACCGACCACTACATCCACGGAGTGACCCCAGTCACCTCCGGAGAACGTTATATTTCCGCCCACTTTTGGACACGAGCGAAAACCATCGCCATGCTTCAACACGCGCAACTACCCGACAGCTGGCGACACAAATACCGTGACCCGCACAAAGTCGACGACATCTCCCCCAATATGTGACAGAGCCCCCGGTGGTTCTCGCTGAACCGGGGGCTCCGTCTGGGTGGGGGTGAACCGCCGAGGCGGCAAAAATCAACCTAGTAGGTGTCCCACCCTCCCCAGTGCAACTGCACTACAATCGTTCATATAAATCCAAACGATTCGGAGTGGACATGTTGAAAATGACACCGCAACTCGACGAATACGTCGAAGATTACCTGACGGCACGACTCTCATACCTCGACCAGCTGCGACGCCTCAAAGACAAAATCGACGACGAAGTCGCCTCCGTCAAAGACGTCGAACCATACCAACACGAAGTGTTCCGCCGAGACGGCATCATCAGCAACCGCGACCTCTTCTTCGCATTCCACAAAAAACTGTTCATCGAAGCAGCCGAAACCAAAGCCCAAATGAAATACATCGCCGAACTCATCGACCGGCGAGCAGCACAACTCGGCCTCAACACCGCCGAAGTTTGGCGCGACATCTCAGGAAAATTCTGAACATGAGCCACGAAATCGAAATCAACGACGACGGAACCGCCCGCTTCGCATACAACGTCAACGGCGGCCACCCATGGCACCACCTCGGCACACCACTCCACGGCCTCCAAACCGTCGACCAAATGCTCATCGCCGCACAAGCCGACTACGAAGTCCAACTCATGCGACTCGCCGCAGTCGACGACAACGGAGACTTCATCCGCAACCCCGACGGCACCCCCATCCTCCTTTCCGACAGCCGGGCCACCATCCGTCAAAACGACGACGGCAGCTTCGACGAACTCGCCACCGTTGGCACCCGCTACGTCGTCAAACAAAACCGCGAAGTCGCAGAACGCGCCCTCGAAGTCGTCGGAGCCAGCAAAGGCGACGCAGTCGTCGACACCGCCGGAGTTCTCCTCGGCGGCAAACGCTTCTTCATGACCCTCGACCTCGGCACCCTCATCATCGACCCCGACGGAATCAACGACAAAATCCAACGGTACCTCGTCATCTCCTGCGGCCACGACGGCGTCTGGCCCATCCGATACGCCAACACCGACATCCGTGCCGTCTGCAACAACACCGTCATGCTCGGCCTCAAAAACGCGCAACGAGTCTTCACCGCACGCCACACCAAAAACGCGGAAAGCAACGTGGAAGACGCACGTACCGTGCTCGGCATGTCCGTCGACTGGGCCAACGAATTCCGACTCATGGCAGAACAACTCCTCGCCATCCCAATCCACGCCGGCAACATCGACCACGTCATCAACGACGTATTCAACAAACCGTCCGCCTCAGACACCGACCGGAAAAAGAACAACTACCTCGAGCTCAACGAAAAAATCCGGTCCATCTACCACAACCGACGCAACGCAGCCACCTACGGCAACAACGGCTGGTCCCTGTACAACGCCATCGGCGAATACTTGGATCACCACCGTGGAGGAACCGCCGACGACCGGGCAGCAGCCTCAATCGACGACCACTCGTGGGTATCCAAAATCAAAATCGGCACCCAAAAATCCATCCTCAATCTCCCCTGACCAGTCACGTACAATTAGAACAACAGCGAGGAGAACCAGCATGGACGACAACAACGACCGCGGCCTCACCCCAGAACAAATCACAAACATCATTCACACCGTCATCGACCCGGAAACGATGTTTAGAAAAAGGGCCGCCAACGGACTCGTCCGAGAATTTCAAAAAAGATTCGGCGACCTCGGCCTCGTCGACCTCCTCATCGCGCTCGACAACACCGACCGGTTCGCATCAATGATCGTCCTCGAACGAAACGAACTCGAAAACACGATGTTCGCACGACACGGCGTCTTCGACGAAGACATCATCACCAAAGTGCAATTCACCGACGTCTGGGAAAACTTCGTCCACGAAACCATCCACAACAGCGGCCTCGCAGCATCAGCCGCAATCGACGAAGTCGTCGCTACCGAGAAGGCAAACTAACCCGAATACACTGCACGCCCGACGCAATCGGACGCTCAGTAACATAATGAGATTCCTCATCAGGATTATAAATACCTAAACACATCGGGCACTGTGACAACAAACCCGCCTCAACCAGCGTACGGTCAACCGCACCCCTAATAGCAGCATTCAAACCGCGGAAAGCTGCCCTCCGCTCACGCCACCGGCGAAACCGACCAATCACGGCTCACCAACCGTCACCGTCGCAACACGACCATCAGACGACACCACCTCAACGTTCAACGCCTCAACGATAATCGCCGCCACATTCTTCATCTGGTCCGTCAACTCGTCGACATCAACATCGACACCCTCATCCGGATCGTCAGCCAAATCGACCAACACATCCGCAATCTTGTTCACGACCCACAACAACACTTCAGAAGACTGATCATCCATACCCACACACTACCACCAACACCACCCACCACAACAGATAAATCTAAACCGAAACAAGCTCGTCACTCAAACAAAACACCCGGCACCCTCGGCTCCACCCCACAACCCACCTCATGCCCCCAAAAACCCGACAACACACGCTCACCCAACCCAAAACCACCCGACACCGCATGAAAACCCGCCAACAAATCCACCAACACAAAATCGCCCTCCACCCACTCAAACCACGACTGCAAACCCCCCAACCCCAACTGACCCACAACCCAACCAACCAACTCACCCACCAAACCAAACTCCACCCCACCAACCGGAACCCCATCACGCAACACCGCAACCCGCGACACATCCCACACACCAACATCCGGCAACAACCTCAACACCGGACGACCATCCCAATGACGCCACACCACCGGATGCCCCCACAACACCTCCGACACACCCCCCACACACTCAAAAACCACACGCCAACGACCACCAACACACCCATCAACACGCCAACCCAACGGCACACGACCCGGAACATCAAACACCACCACCGACAACCCATCCAACAACCCACGAAACCGCACCGGAACCCGACAAAACAAATCCCGACCATCCACAAACCCCGTCAAACCAGCACCAACCCCCTGCCGACACCGACCAAACCACCAACCCCCCACCAACTGAGGCCAAAACCAATTCGGCGACTCCACATGCCACGGCACCACCACATCACCAACACCACCATCCCCCAACACAAACGAATGATCCTCCACATACCCCCAATCACCATCACAAAACTCCACACCCAACACACCACCCAAACCAACCGCCAACCGCCGCGCCTCACCCAACGACCCAACACCCGAAAACCGCACCCCCCCCGAACCAACAAAACCCGACACCCC
>VMBT01000440.1_pt1 | contig 26876 bp, 25 predicted proteins | sample 4404301 | NCBI WGS metagenome assembly VMBT01 (sample SAMN12238535, study PRJNA552566) | marine metagenome | isolation source: Coastal seawater | place: USA: coastal Georgia, Sapelo Island | collected 2008-08/2009-08
TCATTGAAGCATCCTCTTTCTTTGTCTATCGGCGTATCTTGACGCGAACCCCATTCACTCCACGACCCGTCGTAAACAGCCACATCCTGTTTTCCAGCATTGTAAAGCGCTAAAGCAAGGGTAGATGCTGTTACTCCAGATCCACAAGTGGTGACCATTGGCTGAGATAAATCGACCTCAGAAGCTTGAAACGCAGCTAGAACCTCTGGTCCGGATTTAAAAGTACGGTCTTCATTTAAGACATCTGGAAATGGAACATTGCGTGACCCTGGAATATGGCCGCCACGCATACCAGCTCTAGGTTCGGCTTCTGTCGCGTTAAAACGGCCAGCGCTACGGGCATCAACAACTACTTCTAGAGCGCTATCAATATTAGAAAGCATTTCTTGCAAGTTACGAACAAGTGATTTGTTTATTGATGCTGTTTTGTGCTTTGGGGAGATAGCAGGGACTTCTTTTTCAACCAGCCTATTTTCTGACAGCCACTTGGGCAAACCTCCATCCATAACGGAAACCTTTTCATGGCCCATCGCACGAAATGTCCACCAAACTCTAGCTGCGCCAGTGGTTCCAACGGTGTCGTAGACAATTACATGTGTCTCATCGCCAATTCCAAGATCACCTACCTTACGCGCAAAGTCTGATGGCGAGGGAAGCATGTGAGGAAGGTCTGAAGTCTGGTCGGAGATGCCATCTATGTCGAAAAAGCGAGCGCCTTTAATATGCCGCTCGGAATACTCAGTGCCTGCATTTCGCCCTGTCGTTGGCAAATGATGACTACCATCAAGAAGAATAATATTTTCGTCGCTAAGATGTTCTTCCACCCATTGGGTTGTAAGAAGGCACGGCACTGACATCAGACATCCTCCAACGTTATGTTAACCCGACGATTGCGCTTTCCTTTGTTCTCAATCTTACCCACTACGATACGGCCGATTTCAGACAGGTTTGAAACATGCGTTCCACCGCACGGCTGTAGATCCAGCCCCTCACCAATTGCTACCAACCGAATGCGGCCAGACCCTCTTGGTGGTTGTACTGACATAGTGCGAACTAAATTAGGGTTTTCATCAAGTTCTGAATCTTCAACCCATTTATATTCGACCGCGGCAGCCGTCGAAACCATCTCGTTGAGCTTCGCTTGTATTTCTTCTTTCACAAGCACGGTTTCCCCGACATCAAAATCGAGCCTACTTTTTTCCAGGCCTACCTGCCCTCCCGTGACCCCAGCCGGTACGGCCGAACAGAGCAGGTGCATAGCCGTGTGCATCCGCATGAGTCGGTGTCTCCGCTCCCAATCAATCCTAGCGATGACTTTTGCTCCGACCTCTGGCAAATTGGCACCTTCTGCGGGGATACATATTGAAGTTTCTGGGCCTTCCGATTTAACTGCGTTGATAATTGCAACCACCTCACCCGTCGCAGCTGTCAAAGTTCCTTGGTCACCTGGCTGCCCTCCACCTTCTGCATAGAAGATAGTGCGATCTAGCCATATACCTCTTTCATCAACAGCTGTTACAGTTGCTTCACATTCACGAGCATAGGCATCTTCGCGGAAAATTAACTCCATGCTTTGTCATCCCCTGACATCTATTTATTACTTCCAAAGCATATTCATCCTGTCTACTGCTGACTATGCCCTAATTTTGGTAAAGGCCTGACACATAGAGAGATCATGCGCAGACTAAGGTTCCTAATCTATGCCTACCTGATTATGGGGATGGGATTTGGTCTAGCCTTATTTGGCTGGGGTGCTCTTATCGCTGCTATGGCGGAACCTGAGACACCAATTTTCATAACAAACCTTGGCCAGGCCGCGTTAGATGGTTTAATTCGCATTGCGAATTGGGCACCATCTCTGACGCTAGACGTTATGATTGGCAGCAAAAGCTTCTTTGATTGGTTGCTTTACCCGTAAAGCTCTCCCGATCCCTGTTAGTGGAATTTATTGACTGGTTCAAAACCTGATTTTGTAGCCGATCGCTCATCCCGCACCCAAAGTTCTCTGCCTGGGTGTATTCCTCCACCTTGGGTTGCTGGCACCCCTGACTGCCTCATACGATGTAAAAGGCGGGTATCTGCTATTCCGCAGTTTGGATGTGAACCGCCATTTTCATCTACAATGCGCTGCCAAGCCGCCTTGCGATCCGCGTAAATTTTAGGATCATTGAGGGCCGGGCAGTTAAGCTCATTGGTATTCAAATCCGCTATGATTTCGTCGCCATCCTCAATTAAAGCGATAGGCCCTCCGAGTGCTGCTTCTGGTCCAACATGACCAATCACAAGGCCGACTGAACCACCAGAAAAACGTGCATCAGTCATAAGGCCAACCACAATATTTTTCTCTCGGCACAACGTCGTAATTCGAGAAGTTGAATCCAGCATTTCAGGCATACCAGGCGCCCCTGCAGGTCCTTCATAACGAACAATAACCATGTCGTTATTCTGAAAAACTTCAGGATGTTTATCGAGGGCCTCTAAAAGACCTGCTTCTCCTTCAAAGACCCGAGCAGAGCCTTTGAAGACATTATTTTCAAGTCCACCTTCAACACCCGCAAGCTTTAGGATTGCGCTGTAGTCTGGGGAGAGGTTCCCGCGCAGGAGGCGAAGACCTCCTGTGGGTTTGTATGGCTTAGAGCAAGAATAAATAACTGTGCCATCAGGGTTTGGAGTTTCTAAACGCTCGACTTGTTCAGCCAAAGTTTCCCCGGTGCATGTTGGAACGTTGCCATTGAGCATCCCGGCTGCCATCAATTCTTTCACGATAACTTGAACACCGCCAACCTGATCAATATCCACCATTGAATATTTCCCATAAGGCCTTGCATCAGTCAGCACCGGGACAACATTCTGGGACAGATGATTAAACTCTTCAGGAGTCATTACATCTTTCCAGAAATTCCGGAACCCAGCAGCACGCGCAATTTCAGGAGCATGCAGTACGACGTTAGTGGATCCGCCCACAGCCATTGCAACAATAACTGCATTCCTCAAGGAATCTCGGCCGACGATATCACGGGGCCTTATCCCGTTTTCGATCATCTTTTTGAGATGACCCACCAGTTCTTCTGGAAACTCTTTCAATCTGCGAGGATCATCTGATGGTGGGGCCACCATATGCAGAGGCTGTAAACCCACCACTCCAATAAAGGTCTGCATGGTATTGTAAGTGAACATGCCACCACAGGAGCCAAATCCGGGGCATGCATTGCATGCTATGTGGAAACGGTGCTCTTCATTTGGATGTCCTGCCACCTGGTAAGCTGAAACGATATCAAGGTCTTCCCCCGTTTCAGGATCCTGACCAGGGCGAATAGGTCCATCAGACATAATGATCGCAGGCTGGTTATGCTCTAGGAGAGCAGAGAGGGTACCAACGGGAGGTTTGTCACAAGCAACCACCGCAATGCAGCCAGCAAGGCCGCTCCCCGACAGATGCTCTGAAAGTGCATCGTGAGTAATTTCACGACCAATCAGTGAATAACGCATCTCCCGAGTGCCATTCCGAATTCCATCTGAAACGCCAACTGTAAACTCAGGCTGGACTAGCCTCATGGCCATTTGTCCTTCCCCATGGCCAACCCGGGCAAGTAGAGCTTCATGGATTGCTTCTACTTTTCGCTGCACCCCTATGTAACATTGAGAGTCACCCTTATTCCCAACAACGCCAACAGAAGGCTGGTGGATAAGGTCTATTTCAGTCCCAAGCTCGCGGGCAATGCCAATTGTCTGCGAGGAGCGTCCGGGGTGAGAATCAATTAGGACAGGCTTTGATGACACGACACATTGCTCCTAGCAGGTTGTTTTTGCTTACGTGACTACGCTTTTCGGCCTCGGCAGTTATTAATCCACCAAGTGAAAAAAGATCAAACAGACACCCTTCTACCAGTATCCGCCAAAAATTGAAGGTTCAACGAATAAATTCCTAAATCAAAGCTTGGTACCAATTACAAATAAGTTTTAAGCTTAGATTGACGACAAGCTACGGACCAGCGTGTTATCGTAATTCTCATTCCTTTTCCATTAGCTAAGGACGCTTCCCATCATGACAACCCCAGCATCACTAGCGCACGCAGACACCAACGATCTCGAAGCATTCTTCATGCCGTTTACCTCCCAGCGTCAGTTTAAAAAAGCACCACGACTTTTAACCGGTGCTGAGGGAGTCCATTACATTACACGTGATGGCAGAAAAATTCTGGATGGATCAGCTGGTTTATGGTGCGTTAATGCTGGGCACGGGCGAAAAGAAATTGCGGAAGCAATCAAAGCCCAGGCCGATCACATGGATTATGCTCCAAGTTTCCAAATGGGTCACCCTGGAGCGTTTGAGCTAGCCTCACGAATTGGAAACCTTGCACCGGAGGGCTTAGACACAGTCTTTTTTGCCAATTCAGGCTCCGAAGCAGTGGATACAGCACTTAAGATTGCTCTCGCTTATCACAGAGCTCGTGGAGAAGCGCAGCGCACTCGCTTTGTTGGTCGCGAGCGAGGTTATCATGGGATTGGCTTCGGAGGCATGTCCGTTGGGGGAATCAAAGCCAATCGAAAAATGTTTGGCCTCATGCTCCCAGGTGTTGACCACCTTCCACACACCTCCGACCTGAACCGTAACGCATTTAGCAGAGGACTGCCGGACCATGGCGCAGAACTCGCAGATGCCCTTGAACGCATCTGTGAACTTCATGATCCATCTACGATTGCAGGAGTTATTGTTGAACCGGTCGCAGGTTCAACAGGCGTCCTTCCACCTCCTAAAGGCTATTTAAAACGCCTCAGAGATATTTGTGATACCCATGGCATTCTTCTCATTTTTGATGAAGTTATCACAGGTTTTGGACGTGTTGGTGCTGCCTTTGCGTCGGAGGCATTCGGAGTGACTCCCGACATGATGACCATTGCAAAAGGGTTAACGAACGGTGCTGCACCCTCTTCAGCTGTAGTGATGGGGCGAGCAATCTATGACTCCTTCATGACTGGCCCAGAGTGGGCAATTGAGCTAGCCCATGGTTACACTTATTCAGCTCACCCTCTCGCAGTTGCTGCAGGTCTTGCAACACTCGATATCTACAGAGACGAGCAGCTATTCCAGCGGTCGGCCGATCTTGCCCCAAAATTTGAGAATTTACTTCACAGCATGGCCGATGCCCCAAACGTAATCGATGTCCGCAATATAGGACTTATGGGAGCCGTTGAGCTATCGTCTCGACCTGGAGAGCCAGGAAAACGTGGTTTCGATGTATTCTTAGAGTGCTTTGCTCAAGGGCTCTATCTTCGCGCAACAGGTGATGTGTTAGCGATGTCTCCACCACTGATCGTGAAAGAAAGCGAGATGGAAGAAATGATCTCAATCTTGAAAAAAGCTATAACAAAAGTTGGCTGAGCTTGAAGCTTCGGGTCAGACATTAATTAGAGCTAACAAACTTCAGCTTCACTGAATTGCTTCGATCTATTAGTTAGGTTTAACCATGATCAGTATCAAAGACTTGATACAGACATCATGGGCTAAATTATTGGCCCCTTTGCAGCTGCTGCCCGGCAACGTTCGCGGCGCGATTTATATTATGACAGCGGGCATCATCTTTACCTTAGCGGCTGCTTTCATAAAAGAATTAGGCGGCGAAATAAGTGTTTTTCAAATTTTACTTATTCGCCAGGCCACCATGACTATTAGTGTGTTGCCTGTAATTGCTCGCAATTTTCCGGACGCGTTACGGACTAAATCACTTCCACTGCAAATTGTTAGGGTAATGTTTGCCATAATCGCGATGGTAGGCAGTTTCTTAGCTATACAGCACATGCCAATGGCTGATGCCACAGCCTTAAGCTTCGCAAAAAGCTTATTTGTGACAATTTTTGCGATCATTTTTTTAAAAGAAATTGCTGGGGTTAATAGATGGTTAGCAACTCTTGTTGGCTTTGCCGGAGTGTTAGTCATTGTGCAGCCAGAGACGAGTGGCGTTGACATCTACGCCTTATATGCAGTTGCCGGCGCAGCTGGGGCAGCGATGGTGTCAATTATAATTCGTCACCTTTCTCAATTCGATCGCTCCATCACAATCTTAAGTTATCAAGCGCTGCTAGTCGGTGCCGCAATGCTGCCATTTGGAATCTATTTTTGGGTTTGGCCTACCCTTCTGCAATGGGCGATGATGCTAGGAATTGGCTTTCTCTCTGTCGCTGGACAATTTTGTAACATCGCGGGATATCGGGCAGGCGAGGCCAGCGCCGTAGCCCCGCTCGATTATGCCCGGCTAGTCTTTGCTGCACTCATTGGATTTTTTGTGTTTCTCGAAGTACCAACTTGGTCCACGATCTTAGGATCATGTATTATAATTGGCACTTCGATTTATAGCCTTCGGAGTGAGCAACGACGTTCACTAAATACCAAATCCGCTTAAAGAAGAATGAACTCAGAGGTCAATTTCTTCGCGCAATACACGCTTCAGAACCTTACCGGATGGGTTTCTGGGTAAACTTTCTTTAATAATTAAACGCTTTGGAGTTTTAAAACCCGCCAAAGACTTTCGACAATGTTTCTGTAAATCCGACAGCGTAATATTCAACCCGGTTCTTGGGGTTACGACCGCAACCGGCACTTCACCCCATTCTGGGTCAGCCCCCGCAATAACTGCTGCCTCAAGAACTTCTGGCATCTCATAGATAACCCGCTCCAATTCACTTGAAGCGATATTTTCCCCTCCTGAGAGGATCATGTCCTTCTTACGGTCGGTGAGATATAGAAAACCTTCATCATCAAGATGTCCTATATCACCAGTTCTAAACCATCCTTCTGGAAAAAATGCTTCATCGGTACGCTGCTTATCATTCCAATATCCAGATGTGATCTTCCTGCCACGAAGACAGATCTCCCCATCTTGGCCAGGTCGTAATGTTGCTCCTGCTTCATCGCGTATTTCCACCTCTAAGTGGGGAGCCGCACGACCAGTAGAACCAATCTTTGCAAGTTCCATTCCAGGTACCATGAAAGTGTCGCCGCTGTTACTTTCTGTCAGACCATATGCGTCAATATATCGAGCATTAGGAAATGCTTCAGCGAAGGAGCGTATCCGAGCTTCAGGCGTACGTTCCCCACCACCAATTACCCAACTCAGTGATCTAGCAGATACCCAACAACTACTTGGTAAGGCCAAAATCATGTTAGTCATGGTTGGGGCAAACCACGCTCCATTGAGACTGTATCGCTTAATAGTGGCAAGTGCTCTTTCAGGGTCAAACTCTCGTTCAAGCGCAACCATACCACCTAAAGCGAGCACTGAAAGGCCAGGCAACTCTAGTCCACCAACGTGATAGAGCGGGCCCACAATCAAAAGCCGGGTTTTATGTGAGAGATCAAGAGGCGGAATAAGTGATAGGTGTTTCCAGTAGAACTGGTCATAGGCGTGCATAACGCCCTTTGGTCTACTTGTTGTGCCTGAAGTATAAACCAGACGCATTAAATCGCTGCTATGGCGTAAGACAGGAAAATGTGACCCGCTATTAATCGCCACATATCTAATGTCTTCCTGGGCAGAGCTATTTAGAAGGAATACATCCTCAGCGATTTCTTGATCCAGGAGAGTGATAACCTCTTCGAATTCTTGATCTGCAATCAAAAGCCTCGCACCAGAGTCTCCTAAAATGTACGATATCTCGTTTGGAGCCAGTCGATAGTTAATGGGAAGAAGGACTGCCCCCAAATGACTTACTGCGAACACAAGGTCAAAAAATGCAGCACTGTTCTTCATCAAAACAGCTACCACATCACCTCGGCTTATCCCTCTTTCAGCTAGCCAATTCGAACCCGCTGTCGCCCTCAACATTAATTCTGCGTATGTGATTTCTTTGTCTTTATACGCGATCGCTGTCCGACCTGGGGTTCGGCGGGCATGAAAACCAAGAAATTCCGTTAGATTGGCCATCGAATACCTTTATTGATCCCACTTTGCTTTTTTTAAATCGCGCCTTCTGACTGTAAGACTGCCAACTCTTCAGAGGAAAGACCAAGGTCCCCACAAAATACCTCTAAATTATGCTGTCCTTGTCTCGGAGGTGCAGCCCCAGGACTACCCGGGGTAGCCGTTAATTTAAAAGGCAAACCCAAAAGACGTTGAATACTGCCATCTGCAGCAGCACACTCAACAACCATTTGGTTTGCTAAAGTTTGAGGATCATTCAATACGCGATCGATGGAATTGATAGGAGAATTTGCAACTCCAGCTTCTTCTAATTTACCAATCCAATCATCCACCGTTTTGCTCTTCAGCCGCAATTCAATCTCTTGCCGAAGCTCTTCTCTAGCTTCACAGCGTAATGCGTTAGTTGCAAAACGGGGATCATCAATCAGCTCTTTCATTTCCAGAGCATGGCAAGCTTTTACCCACATTGCCTGTGTAGGTGCACCAATCATGATTTCACCATCTTTGGCTCGATAGGCACCGTACGGAGATAAAGACTCGTAGCCAGCTCCTTCTCTCTTATCAACCTCACCCGTCGCTAAATAGCCAGCGCCATGAAATCCCAGCAATGTAACTCCCGTTTCGAGGAGTGAAACATTCACTCTCTGCCCCCGAGCTTTTCCTCGTTCTCTTGCCAACAAAGCTGTTGTAACGCCACTATACGCCAGCATCCCAGTGGCAAGATCAATAGCTGTAACGCCAAGCCTTACGGGTGGGCGGTCAGGCTCACCAGTCAAAGACATAACACCAGAATAAGCAGCCACCATAGTATCGTATCCAGGCTTGTTGCTCAGTGGTCCTTCTGCACCGTAGCCAGAGATGGAAACGTATATGAGGTCAGGAAATTTTTTTTGTATACGGTCCCAACCAACTCCCAGTTTTTCCGCAACTGGGGGAAGGAAACTTTGAATTAAGACATCGGCATCCTGCAGTAACTTATCCAGTAATGCTCTCGCTTTTTCAGACTTTAAATTGAGTGTGATATCCCTTTTCCCTCGATTTACAGAACGAAAATTGGTGCTATCTCCCTCCGCCAAAACATGGGGAAAACCACGATTAAGGTCGCCTTCTGGACCCTCAATTTTAATGACATCAGCTCCATTCTCTGCCAGTAATTGGCCACAAAAAGGACCCGCAAGAACACGACTGAGATCAATGACTTTAATTCCATCTAAAGCGCCCATTAATTTCCCTTCCCCATAAAACGGCCGAGTATAAAGGCAGGTATAATTGCTATGAAAAACACGACTGCCAAAGCTAAAAAACAATCTTGAAATGCAAGAGCTAAAGCCTTGGCATTAATCGCCTGAGCAAGAAAATCGGCCGCTAATGCGTCCAAGGCAAAACCATCCAAGCCCTCGGCTGATAGCTGGTCGGTCAATCTACCAAGTGTTTCGAAAGTAGCAGGATTATCTGGGGCCTGAGTGCCATTAAATACCTGAGCATGAGAAGCATGACGCGTTTGAAGCCATACAACAATTAGGTTAGTCCCACTCGCACCACCAAGCTGTCTTATAAAATTCATACTGCCTGAACCACGAGCTAACTGATCTGGTTTTAACGCCTTAAATGCAGATGAGGTTAAAGAGGGAAGAATAAACGCAAGGCCAAAACGACTTACAATTGCAAAACTGGCAAATACCAAAAAGCTTGTATCAGCATCACCGAAACTCATTGCTAGAGCGCCAGCGGCAAAAAAGGCGAGGCCAATCGCAACCATGATATGGCCTGGCACTCGATCAGACATCCTTCCAGTTAATGGAAGGGCTGCCACCAATATTAGTCCAGCTGGCATTAACAACATACCGGCGCGGGTTGCTGTGTAACTCTGCACATCCTGCACAAAAACAGGAATTATGTAGCTAGATGCAAAGTTCCCTGCTCCAAATACAAAAGCGACGGCAACTGCAGACGAAAAACCTGGGTTTTTAAACAAATCAAGAGACAGAATTGGCGCTCTACTTCTGGCTTGCCAATATAAAAATGCACCGGCGAGAAGACCACCAACCAAGAGCTGACTTGCAATTTTATCTGAACCCCAGCCAAAACGTGGTCCTCCCGCAATTGCGTTCATTATGACGGCAAGTGCAACGAGCAAAAGGCCATATCCAGTCCAATCAAACGGAGGGCGCTTTGCATTATCTTTCTTGGTTGGCATGAAAATGATACCGCCAATAAAGGCAATAAAAACCGCTGGTAGCGGGAGTATAAACATTAAGCGCCAGGAAAATTCGTCGATCGCAATGCCTCCAACAGCAGGTCCTATCGCTGGAGCGAGAACCACACCAGAGCCAAAAATACCCATTGCAGTGCCGCGCCTATCTGGAGGAAAAACTTCAACAATTGAGACCATTACTAGAGGCTGAATAATTCCAGCCGCAGCTCCCTGAAGGACTCTACCAACAATTAAAGTTGGCATATTGTGGGCAGTTGAGCAGATCACTGCTCCAATCGTGAATAAAATAAGAGTTGAAAGAAAAGCACCTCGCTTGCCGAACGCGGCAACCATCCAAGCATTTAGAAGCTGACTTGCCGTCATGGTCGCAAGGAAGGCTGTTGCCATCCATTGGGCCTCATCTTGACCCACACCAAATGCTCCCCGGACTTCCGGGACAGCTACATTGACGATAGTAGCTGAAAGTACCATTGCGAATGCGCCAAAAAGGCCGGTTGCTGTCACCAACCAGCGATAAGAAGGGCCAAACCGAAGAAACAGTCCTTCCGTGCTCTCGTCTTTCGGTATCAACTCCTGCGTCACAAGCGCTTCCTTGAAGCAAATTTAATCATGGATACCCGTATGCTAAAGAATATCTCTATGATTAAAAGAAGCTTAAAACTGCTGATTATCTGCATGCTTTTAGCTTGGTGTGTTACTGCAACAGCTCAGGAGCAAAAAGTTATTTTTGGCGATTGGGCAAAGCTTTGTGAACCCAGGCCTGATAAATCTGATAGATGTTATCTTCTTCAAACAGTTCAGCAAGATGCTAAGACCATAATGGTTGTAGTGATTGCCCACTCCGCTGAGGGCGATCGCGTTGGTGCAATGATCGATGCGCCATTAGGACTTGATCTCCCAGCAGGATTAAAGGTCCAAGCCGCCAAGACAATTAAAACAATTTCTTTTGAACAATGTCTCTCTTCAGGCTGCAGAGCATTCATCACTCTAACAGATGATTTGCTAGAAATGCTCAAAAAAGGAAACACTTTTACTGTGACTGGTCGGATAGCAGATGGCGACGAAATAGAAATCCCTATTTCACCTAATGGTTTCAAGAAGGCTTTCGAAGGACTGTAGGCCAGTCTAAAGTTCCCCTCTGATACTTCTCCAGGGGGAAAATAATGATTTATGAATTGCGCACGTACACAGTGAAGCCCGGCTCTGCTCCTATCGTTGCCAAGAATGCTGGCACGATTTCTCGGAATATACGCGGGGATGATTATGGAAAACTCGAAGGTTATTGGCTCACCGAGGTAGGACCTCTCAACCAGGTAATGCATCTTTGGAGTTATAAAGATCTCAACGAAAGAGCAGAAAAAAGAAAAGCTCTCAGCGCAAACCCAAGTTGGAATAATGATTATCTTCCCAAAATCCGAGAGCACTTAGTTCGTCAGGACATACGACTTCTTAACTGCTATCGGACACCAATCGCTCCAAGCTCGGAAAATAATCTTTACGAACTCCGCAACTACAGACTACGCCCAGGCTCAATGAAGGTTTGGACTGATACTTTCCTAAAAGCCATGGAACATCGTGAAAAGTACTCAAAACTTGTAGGTCTTTGGGGCACCGAGGCGGGACAGCCAAACGAGGTTTGCCATATTTGGTCTTATCCTTCGTTTGAAGAACGCATGACGGCACGCAATGCAGCAGTTGCTGATCAGGGTTGGCAAGAATTTCTTAAATTCAGTGGACAACACATCGAAGAGATGTGGTCAACTCTTATGTTTCCAGCATCACATTCTCCTCTAAAGTAGAGTAAGAGCTCATGACAAGTTCATTAAATGACAAAGTGGTAATAGTTACTGGCTCCTCCTCTGGCATAGGTGCAGCTGTTGTCCGCCAATTAGCGGAAAAGGGATGCAATGTTGTCATCAATTTTTCGCGAAGCCAGGGACCTGCTGACGGTGTTGCGGAAGAGTGCAGAGCGCTTGGTGTCAAAACGTTAGTTGTTAAAGCTAACATTTCAGACGATGCGGACTGCAAACGGCTTGTGTCAGAAACTGAGAAAGCATTTGGCCGCATTGATGGTCTTGTTAACAATGCTGGCACAACAAAATTTGTGGCGCACAATGATCTCGACGGTCTTTCAGGAAAGGATTTCCTCGACATTTACCAAGTGAATGTCGTTGGAGCCTATCAAATGATAAGAGCTGCAGCTCCCATTTTACGAAATGATGGAGGTGGTTCAGTTGTGAACGTATCTTCAATAGCTGGGGTCATGGGCACTGGATCATGTATTGCCTATGCCGCCTCAAAAGGTGCCCTGAATACAATGACCCTAAGCTTAGCTCGCACGCTTGGCCCAGAAATTCGTGTTAACACGGTATGTCCAGGCTTCGTTCAGGGTGACTGGCTCAGAAATGGGATGGGGGCTGAGCGCTATGATGCGACAAAGGCCCACTTAGAGGCTACTAACCCTTTGCGTAGAGCCGGTGGGCCGGAGCATATGGCAGAGGCGGTAGTAATGTTTCTCGAAGCAGGCAAACATATTACCGGTGAGTTCCTTTTAGCTGATGGTGGGCAGCATCTTGGCGGCGCTCCAATCGGAATTCGATAGGGGAAAACTAATGACTGATCGTTTAAAAAATAAAGTTGCAATTGTCACTGGAGGTGCCTTTGGCATGGGGGCGGAGACAGCCAAACTCTTCGCGTCTGAAGGAGCAATTGTAGCTATTGCAGACATCCTAGAGGATGAAGGCCCGAAGCGGGTTGCAGAAATAGAGGCAGACGGAGGAAAAGCTCGTTTTTGGAAATTGGATGTAACAAATGATGATGCTTGGGCTGTTTTTGTCAAAGACGTCCTGTCTGCTTTTGGTCAGTTAGATATCCTTATAAATAATGCTGGAATTTCTGGCAGCGCTTTTGAGGATCCGTTTGATGAGGGAGCCTGGAGAAACTTGATGTCTGTCAATGTTGATGGTGTCTTTTATGGAATGAAACATTGCGTGTCTGCTATGGCCCAAAATGGGGGTGGCTCTATAGTCAACCTATCTTCAATTTCTGGTAATGTCGGTCAAAACAACATTCACCACGGCTACAATGCTTCTAAAGGCGCTGTCCGAACCATTACTAAGTCAGCCGCGGTACGCCATGCTCGGGAAGGTATACGTGTTAATTCGGTTCATCCTGGCCTGATGCCGCCGATGAGGACATCAGGAGCAACAGCTGATCCAGTAATTCGTGAAAAGATGCTTAAACGGGTACCAATGCGACGCAATGGTCGAGCGGATGAGGTTGCTAAGGCCTGCTTGTTCTTGGCATCGGACGATGCCAGCTACATCACTGGCTCTGAACTGCACGTTGATGGAGGTTATCTGGCAAGTTAAGCCTGTTGTCCTCGCCTGCGTTCTAAACGATCCAGCATCCTATCTATTTCTGCCCTATCGATAGAGGTTAGAGGGTAAGCTGGATCGCGCAGCGTAGGCGAGTCAATTAATCCTTGCCGTTTAAGAACATATTTCCGCGCAGCAAGCCCAACAATTGGCTGCGATTCATATCGTATAAGCGGCAAGTATGCCTCATAAAGATCAGAAGCTGAGTCAAAATCGTTTGCCCGACTTAGACGGTAGAGTTCCAGCAACATTTCTGGAAAGGCAAACCCGGTCATTATCCCTGCAGCTCCACGGGCTAATTCCAATTCCGTGAACAGGGCATTGTTTCCCACAAACACAGCGGGCTTAAGAGCAAGTGCCTCAATGGCATCAATCAATCGTGTCAGTTTATCGAGACCTGGATTGTCCTCCAACTTCACCATCTCAACTGTCTCGAATTCAGAAAAAAGTTTTAGAAGACCGTCAACGCTCACATTGACGCCAGACGCTGGCGGATAATCCTGAATACATATCGGTATTTGACCACCAAGTTTATTTGTAAGGTTAGCAAAATAGTTGAACACTGCATCGTCATTCTGCAGGCCCGATTTAGGTGAAATCATCAGACCTGCAGCACCTAATGCCATAGCTGTTTCACCCAGGCTAACTACTACCTCATCATTAGGATTGGAGGCACCCACTATCAATGGTATCTGACCGTCTACTAGGTCAAAGATACGACGCATTAACTTATTAGATTCACTTTCTGTCAGTTTAGCGCCCTCGCCCATAACCCCCATGATAGTCAGACCCTGTACGCCTAAACTCATGTAATGGTTAACAAGACGCTCCAAACTAGCTTCATCGATGTTTCCATTCGTATCAAATGGTGTTGGCATGACTACTACGACACCAGTCATATCACGCACTTTGCTTCTCCATTACAGCTGAAATTTCTTTTCTTGATGACCCGACGACGAGGAAGTCCTTATCATAACTTGACCGCACGACCCGTGTTAGCAGCTTCTGCTATAGCCAGAGTTGCAGCTAGAGTTTTTAAACCTTCACGCCCTGAAACAACCGGCTCAGCATCTCCGCGTATTACATCAGCAAAATTTGTCATTTGAGGGATGTATGGATCTTGAGCTTGATAGGGGAGCTTGTCCTCTAGAAGTGGAGTCAGCCAACTTTCGGCCCCTTTGAGATGAGTTCTTAAGCACAGAGATGGGACCGCTAAACTACCTAATGTTCCCGCAATGAATAAACTATCTGCATTAGTTTTTGGGAAGTCCGGATTTTCTCCAGACGTCCACTCCCAAGTCCAGGGAGCCGAAGCAGTGTCTGATAGAGTTAGGGTTCCAAGTGCCCCCGAGGAGAAACGAAATACTGCTGCAGTGGTATCTTCTACTTCAAACCCACGCACGGCATTAGAAGAAAATGCCTGCACTTCGGCGATATTGCCTAACAACATTCTCAAACTATCGACTTCGTGAATAGCATTAATCAAAATTGGGCCACCACCAGGGCGCCTACGCCAAGCAGGATCGTGATAGCCTTTTGGTTTATGCGTCATCCAAAGTGAAGACGCACTTACGATCCGACCGAGAGAACCTTCATGTACTGCCCTCGCGGCCGCTTGCATTATCGGATTATGTCGGCGGTGATGCCCAACAAGGATTGGAACATCCGCTGCTTCGGCAGCATCGATCAGGCGGTGTGCATCCTCCAGCGAGTCAGCAACAGGCTTCTCTACGAGGATTGGCAACCCCGCTTTGATGCAAGTTAGACCTATCTCAAGGTGAGTTTGATTGGGCGTGGAAATGACAACCCCGTCTGGCCTAGCCTCAGCAAGCAAGGCTTGCACCGAAGAGAAGTGTTGAGCTTCAGGAGCAGCGCGCTTAGCAGCATCTAAATCTGGATCTGCTACACCCACAAGCTCATAATTGCCTTCATTAGCTAACAGCACTGCGATATGTTTTTTCCCAATTAAGCCCGCTCCCAACACACCAATCCGTACGACGCTCAAACATTATCTCCTTCTCTCAACTTACCTACCTTGAAAATTAACTGCCTATTTTGGACTGGTTTAATTAGCCGATTTAAACCAATCTTTCGATGCCAGACTGCAGCCTGTCGTTAGGTTTCATCTTTGGCAAGGCTCAAGGGGTAAGGCATCTAATGTCCAGCGCATCAAACGGAAAAGTAAAACTGACTGCAGAAGAAGGTCAAATGCTAGCTGAAGCAGCTATGAAAGGTGCAGGCTATGCTCAAGATGAAGCTCGCATTCTAGCAGAACACGCGATGGACGCTGCACTATCAGGTTACGAGTATTCTGGACTACCAAAACTTCTGAATGTGGTTGACGACCCACATTTTAAGGATGACCGAAGACCTATTACCATCGTTAAAGACAACGGAGCCGCTGTACTTGTTGATGGGGGGTGGGAAAATGGAATGGTTGCTGCCTATCGTGCATCTGAAATTGCAATAGAGCGCGCTGATACAAACGGCCTATCGATTGTATGCCTTGGCAATACTTGGATGACAGGACGAAGCGCCCTCTACTGCGAGATGATTGCGAAAGCAGGTTTCGTAGCTATGCATACCGTGTCTGCCCCATCATGGGTAGCTCCCTTTGGCGGTGCTGCTCGTTCACTTGGCACAAACCCAATAGCCTTTGGTTTTCCCACATCAACCGACCCTCTGGTGATTGACATGGGAACCTCCGCATTCATGGGGACAGACCTACAATTTCGTGAACGCATTGGCGCTACCTTGCCCGAAGGTGTTGCCATTGGACCAAATGGTGAGCCAACTATAAATGCCAGCGAAGCAAAGGAAGGTGCCCTTCTCCCGTTCGGTGGTTCTACTGGAGGTTATAAAGGATTTGGACTAGCTCTAGCTATGGATGCAATTGGTGCTTTAGCGGGCGGCATTAGACCCGAAAATACACAGACTGGGTACTTATTTATTGCAATCAAACCAGATCTATTCATGCCATTGGAAGATTATCGCCGCGAGGTTTCAAATAGAATTAAAACCATCAAAGCGACACCGCGCCAACCCGGAATAACTGAAATTCGAATTCCTGGAGAACGCAGCATGCATGAGCGGGCTAAGCGTCTTAAAGAAGGTATAGAGATAGAGAGAAAAATCTATGATGCACTTCAAAACTTAGCTGCAGGAAACCTCAACCACGGTGGTTAAAATAATTACAGAAACTAAAGGGTTATGACAAAGGAGTATAAGCAATGAGTAGTAATAGTGATCTAGTGATAGCACTCGACAAAGAACGTATGGATGCAATGGCAGCGAGTGACACTGAAAAGCTGCAAAAAATTATCTGTAAAAACCTAATCTATACCCATTCTTCCGCCCGCTTAGATACGAAGGATAGTCTAATCGGTAATATGAAATCTGGCGCTACAGTTTATGAGTCGGTAGTGCCATCAGAAGTTAAAGCGCAAGAACTTGGGAAGAATGTTGTAGTGCTAACTGGAAAAGCACAGATATCCGTCAACTCGGGCGGTAAAGCCCTCAAATTTGGTGTTCGCTTTACAGATGTATGGGAAAACCAAGATGGTCAGTGGCGCATGGTTGCTTGGCAGTCGACCAAGACAACGGACTAGTCGGAGAGAATAATGCGCATTCACAATCTTTATGTCGACGAGGATGGTGAGACACACTTTCGGGATATAGAAATTGAATGGAAAAACCAAGGACGGGGAGGAAGAACTTCTGAGACTTTTCCCGCCACCGGGATCATTTTCCGAGAGACACCAGGCGATTATGACTATGAATGGCACCATGCTCCACGCCGTCAATATATTATTAATCTGGACGCAGGGGTATCTATTCAAGCCAGTGATGGTGAGACACGGATTATAGAAGCAGGCGAAGTCATTTTAGTTGAGGACACGCACGGGAAAGGACATTTCTCGAAAGCACTGAATGGCAAACTTCGCCACTCAATTTTCGTACCAATCGACTAGGAAGGAATTACCATGCAATTTGGAGTAGGCTGCGGCTACATCAACAAATTAGATTTTGTTGTAAACGCTGAAAACCTGGGCTTCGACTTTGCATGGTTTCCCGACACACATCTTATTCGATCAAATATTTGGGCCACGATGGCAGCCGCAGCGTTACAAACAAAAACACTGAGGCTTGGCTCTGGGCTAGCCATTCCTGGTCTTAGGCTAGCTCCAGTAGCTGCCAATGGGATTGCAACAATAAATCGCTTAGCTCCTGGCCGTTGTTTCTTTGGAGCTGGTACCGGTAATACCGCTATGCGCTCGATGGGCCAGAAACCAATGAAGGTTAAAGAATTCGAGACATATCTGAGGACAGTTAAAAGCCTGTTGGCGGGTGAAGAGGTAGACTACAAGCTGAACGGCACAAGCCACCCTATTAAGTTCCAAAGTCTAGAACTCGGCTACATTAATATTGAACAATACATTCCCCTCATGGTGGGAGCATTCGGTCCGAAAGCACAAGCACTAGCCGGAGAAATTGGAGACGGCCTTATCACAGGCATTCCCCGAGGCGGGTCAATTCCATCGGCTCTAACCAATGTAAAGAGAGGATTAAAAAAAGCTGGGCGCTCCGGAGATCATTTCCAAACATATGCCTTGGTGAATATGCTGATGTTGGAAAAAGGCGAGACACTCAGATCTGACCGAGTGATAGAGCTAATTGGACCATCAATTATGGCAAACGTGCATTATCTTGTTGATTTTGTGGCTGAAACAGGAAATTCACCTCCAGACTATGTGATGCCTATTTGGGACGAATACATGGAGTATCACATGGCCAAGCAGGCCGAGACCCGACAGCAAGAAATGCATGCTGCTCATTACAGCCACCTTGGCCCTGATGAAGCTAGATTCATCACTCCCGAAATGATCAAAAATTTTTGCATTGCAGGTCATCCAGAAGAAATTATCGAGCAACTGGAGACCCTGGAGAAGCAAGGTCTCGATGCCATCGTATTCAATACCCCTGTCGATACTATGTTTCAGCAAATAGAAGATTTTTCTAAGAAAGTAATTTCAAGGATTAAAAATTAATCAAAGGTTTAGGTAGGATTTTCTTATTCTTGTAAGCATCTCTCTTCACACCAGGAGAGATTTGCAGTCTGAATATTGGAGCCTCTGTTCTAAGGAGGTCTCCGCACCTCCATCAGTATGGTTACGCCTCATGATACATCGGGAGTTTAACTCGTGAATTTTCTGGATTTTACAAACAAACACGTTCTAGTAACCGGTGGATCAAGTGGCATTGGGAACGGCATAGCTCGAGCCTTTAGGGATGCAAGTGCCCAAGTGACAATTACTGGGACCCGCGCAGCCTCAACTTACGAAACAGACATACGGGAAATGGAATTTTTACAAGCTGATTTGGGAGATGATACTGCTGTTCAGCAAGTCGCTGACCAAGTTGGCCCGATAGACATCCTCATCAATAATGCTGGAATGGTCGCTTACAAGCGAAAAGAATTTCAGACTGAAACCTTCCGCCGCGTAATCGACGTTAATCTAACCTCAATGATGACCTTATCAGAGTTATTAAGACCACGTCTTGCGGAAGCTACCGGCGCAATAATCAATATAGCCTCACTCACGAGCTTTTTTGCGTCCTCAGGCAATCCCGCATATGGCGCAAGCAAAGCTGCTATCGTTCAATTAACAAAATCATTAGCGGTTGCATGGGCCTCTGATGGCATCCGAGTCAACGCCATCGCTCCCGGATGGATTGCTACAAACATGACTGAAGTATCCCAGAAGCGAGAGACTATAAACAATGAAATCTTGCGCCGAACACCAGCTGGTCGCTGGGGGCAACCAGAAGACGTAGCGGGTGTTGCTCTTTTTTTAGCTTCACCCTTGGCAAGTTACGTTACTGGCGAAACAATAAGCGTGGATGGTGGTTTTTCCTGCTCGATCTGAAATCAAAACTCAGGAGGATTTGGAAACATGGAAGTAGGTTTACAAATGATCTGCGCAACATATGGTTGGGATAATTGCTCCGACCAGCAAGCGTATGATGAAGAACTTAAATTAGCGTTGCTAGCCGCCGACTTAGGCTTTAATTGCCTTTGGGCTGTCGAACATCACCATCACGATTACTCATTTTGCCCGGACAACCTTCAACTTATGGCATATCTCGCCGGTCAACGCCCAAACGTGGACGTTGGAACCGCGGCAGTAATCCTGCCGTGGAATGATCCTCTTCGGGTAGCTGAAAAGGTTTCGATGCTAGATCATTTTACAGAGGGACGCCTCCGATTTGGTGTTGGGCGAGGTCTCGCGCGTAGAGAGTTTGAGGCATTTCGCGTGTCAATGGACGAAAGTCGAACACGCTTTGATGAAGCTGCTGCTATGATAGTAGATGCCCTCGAAACCGGCTGGATGGAAGGAAAAGGACCTCACTACAAGCAACCACGCGTTGAAATACGCCCAAGGCCACGTTTCCCAATAAGGGATCGTTTGTATGCTGTTGCTTCTAGTGACGACTCAGTTGTTTCAGCAGCAAAGCTGGGCGCCCATATGGTAATGTTTGCTGATCGCCCTTGGCCATCTAGGCTTCCGGCAATTCAAAAACATCGCGAACTCATTCCAGAGTATTTTCCGGGCATGCCGCCTCCGAGACCACTAATTGCAGATTTTTGTGTTTGTACTCCCTCAATGGATGGAGCAGAGGAACTCGCCCGTAAATATATGGGGCCTTTCGTGCTATCAAACTTCGAACACTATGAACTTCTTGGCGAGCATTTTTCTACGGTGAAAGGCTACGACGCCTATGCCGCAAAAGTAAAAGTTGCAAAGGAAGTAGGGATAGATGGAATTATTGATGGTTTTATGCAAGCTTCTGTCTGGGGCACGCCTGACCAGGTACTAAAAATGCTTGAAGAGCGACGCGATCTTATTGGCGACTTTGAATTGGCAACAAGCTTCCGCTTTGGCGGAACACCGTATGAAATAGCGGAACAGTCTCTAAAACTTTACGCGAAAGAAGTTTTGCCTGTTGTTCAATCATGGCAGGCAAACAGCGCAAAGGTGGCGGCAGAGTAATTGTTACTTTGTGTTCCCCCAATTATCTTTGCTGTAGTTGCGTTTCGAGCAGAGATCTTGGGGGAACAAGGACAAAATTAATAAAATTTATTTTGGCGACCAACCATACGCCTTTGCAGCTGCACCCCCCATTAGCATTTCTCTGTCACTATCAGAAAGGCGCGTTGTTTCGATGAAAGGTTTAACCCCGTCTTCATAAGAGACAACAGCATGCGCACGGGTCCAATCAGTTCCCCAGAGGCATCTATCCATTCCCCAAGTATCAAATATTTGGGCCAATGGATCCCAAATATCACTGAAATTAGGCGCTCCTTCCTTAGATAGGGTACATGCTCCACTAATTTTTATGACTACATTCTTGCGGCTCGCAAGCGACAACACCGCATCTAAATCAGCCCAGGGGTTTTCAGGCACTGGAGGCGTTCTAGGCTGCAAAATACCAATGTGGTCGATAACAAAGCGAGTATTGGGATAGCTATCAACCATCGCAATTCCTTTATCGATTTCACCCCAACACAGCATGTTTACTGGAAGGTCGTTCTTTGCAGCGGCATGCATTGCGACTGACATTCCAGGATTGTCGGGACTGAATTCAGGTCCATGTGTCAGCATTACCCGAATACCTACAGCACCAGGCTGATTTTTCCATTCATCAACCACCTCACCTACGTTGCCCTTCGTGGTATCTACCGGCTTAACCAATGCAAACTTATTTGGATGCTGTTTTTGGACCTCGACAGCATAGCTAGCGTCGAACCTATAAAGCGAAAAGGCCGATACAAATATTGCTCCGTCCACTCCAACAGCATCCATTGCCTGGACCATCTCATCACCAGTTACGTGAGGCGGCCAATTGGGCACTGTGTTCCAGGGACGTGCGGGAGTATTCGCTTCGTAAGCATGAATTTGGCTATCAATAATCGTCATTCTTTCCTCCTGACACCTTATGGTTTTGTCCGATTTTATCGCTATGACCGTGACTTGTCTTTCAAGAAACTTGGCTTCTGAACCAGCCAAACACCTAGCGTGGCAGCGAGAAGCCCAACCAACGCCTCCCAAGCAAGGGTCTCTCCTAAGATGATAAAAGCAAGTACGGCCGCTGTACCTGGGGTAAGATAGAAATTCGCTGCAACCTTGCCGGCTGCACCATGGCGCAACATTAGAAGATAAAGTCCCATTGCCCCTAACGAAACACCAACAGTTAGGTAAGCAAAAGCAATGATACTTGCTTGAGTAAATTCAATCCTAGGCTCTTCTGCCACCAGCATTATAAAAAAACAAAAGACTGCAGAGGCAGCCATCTGCAAGGAATTTGTAGCCAACAAAGGTAGCCCTCGAGCTACACGGGCGTGCCAAAGCGTGCCTAGAGTTAACGACACCACGCCAACTAACGCAGCCATTATTCCAGTGCCGGCGTCTAGGGTTATGTAGTCGATACCGACCACAAAAGAGACACCAATAATTCCAAGCACAAAACCTACCCACTGCGATGGCTTAAAATGCTCGCCTAAGATTGGGCCCGACAGCGCTGCTGTCAGCAATGGAGTCAAAGATCCAATAAGAGCAACGTTTGCCGCTGGAAGCTCAAGCATTGCAGTAAAAAACAAGCCTAAATATAGCCCATTCATTAGGATTCCAGCACCAACAACACCCACCCAACGTTCTTTGTAAGCTCGCCAATCAGGCTCATTCTCTTTAATTAGCAAGGCAAGCGCAGCAAGTAGCATAGCGGCTACAAAAAACCGGCACGTCAAAATGGCCCAAGGCGTAAAATCTGGCAGACCACCTCGCGCAGCAACAAAAGCACCACTCCAAATCAACACAAAAATAAATGGAGCTAAACGCAAAAGCATGGATAAGACCAATACAAATGAACGGGGTTTGAGAGAGCTAACCTAAAGCAATTCGAGTTGTCGTAAAGCAACTCTTGCAGCGCGAGTTGTTGGAGATCACACTAGCCATAATCAGGTCTTTATCGAATTGGTGCGGCACCCTTGTCAGAAAAGCAAAGCCACTTTGTTCAGGGACAATTATCTGGTCACTTAATGGGACTGTTCGTAGCCATTACTTTTGGAAGTGCCTATCCGGTTGGCAAACAAGTTGTCAGCACGGTCGATCCACTTTCTTTTTCCTGCTTAAGATATCTAATTGCTGGATCTTTGATGCTTCTATTGGCAAAAGGGTTTGGCCAACGCGTAAGAGTATCGGCAAAAGATGCATTAGCTCTTGGGTGCTTAGGCTTACTTGGCTACGGGATATTTCAGGGAGTTTGGGGTATTGCACTTCAATACACGACCCCTTCAAAAGCTGTAATTTTGATAGCTACAACTCCAATATTTGGTGCAATCTTCTCTCGGCTCGCGGGACAAAGTGTTGGCAAACTAATCTGGGTGGGTGCTGTAGTAGCATTCGCCGGGGTATATTTAGTGGTAAATAATGGATTCAATCCTCGGGGTACCAGCATCACCAGCTCCACTATCGGCGATATACTTTTCGTTATGATTGCGGCAGTCTGGGCACTCTTTGGACTTCTCTCCAGGCCTTACGTAGTACGACTAGGAGCATGGACAACAACCGGTTGGGCAGCAATTTTCGGAGCATTGCTCCTATTACCTCTAGCTTGGCCTGGTATTACAGATGGTTCTTGGGGCCAGATCGATTTAGAAGTAGGTCTTGGATTTTTACACTTAGCGTTAATCGTTGGATGCCTTGGCAATGCTGCATGGTCTGGGGGACTTGGCCGTCTTGGTCTCCCAAAAATGGTTCTCTATCTTTATCTATCGCCAGTATTTGGCGCTGCGTTTTCAGCCATTTTTCTTGATGATTTTCTGGCGCCAATGCAAATTTTTGGAGCCGCAATGGTCATAGGTGGAGTAGCTCTTGGTCAAACCACTGGCGTCATCTTTAAACGGAGGCCTGCAGGAACAGGAGCCTGAATTTTTTATTACCTAAAAAAATCCGCCCGAGGCAATTTACCTCGAGCGGATAACGAGTGAGTAATACTTAGTGTCTTAAGCACCCCAAGGAGTTATTGCTTCCTTAAGCTGCTTATATCCCTCTAAGAAACCCGGCCTGGTATCAGTGTAAATTTTATCAAACTTTGCCAATGCATCGTCGAGATAAGCTTTAACAGCTGCATTACCAGGGTTTGCATCTAGATATGCATCACGGATTAGTACGAAGTGAATTCGAGGGTCATAGGGCTGCTTTGTGCCTCCCATGCTCTCATCACCATCTAAAAGCCTGAGCAACATGGCATCGGCTGACCCTAAAGTCTGCTCATGAATGGGTGGGCCAGACATGCGATGCATGACACTAGTCATGTCACGACCATTACCGGTAGTGTAACCCATATCGCTCCATAAGTTACTCATCCGCTTGTCGTTTCCAACATGCTTTAGAACCATGTCTCCGAACGCACGTAACGGATCTGAGATATCAGCCATAAGATCAGTTAATCTGTCACCATCCAGGTCAGTAGCAAGAACAATTGTGTCTTGCTTATTGATCAAATCCCAAATCAAGATCCCGTAATTGGTATCAGAGATATGTTGCTCAATTTTGCCTGTCCACTGGTCCATACCATCGAAAAAGCCATCAGGTAGGAGAGCCACAATCGCGTCAATACGATCCTTATGCTCTACATATGGGTCGACTGCATACTTTCGACCAACATCCATTTTAGTTTTGGACAACATGAAGGAGTGCAAACCAGCATTGATACCATCTTCCATAGCCTGGGTTGGTTTCATTGCAACGCGGCCAACACGGCCAGTATCATTTACCATCTTTAAGAAAAGACGGTTTGCATATGCCATTTGAACACCTGGAGAATTCATCTCTGAGTGGACGATCCCTGACTTTGGATCAACGTTGAACTTAGCTCTATCCTGAGAATAAGGAAGGCAGGGCATACAGCGTACAGCGGTAATCGGCCCGTATGGGCGTACGTTGCAGTACACACCAGCTTGCGTACGCAAAGGTGCATTACCAGACTTACCCATAACAACAACTTTTCCGCCGTTGCCGTCATTGACGTATGCATCACCGGCCGTCGACCATTTGATCGAGGTGACAGGCATGTTCCCAAACCAAGCCAGAGGCTCTAGCTTCTTATCATGACGGATCTGAGACCACATTGGGACTGCATAGAACGGCAATTGCAATATATCTATTGCAGCAATTGTCCCAAGTAGGGCATATGCATCCGTTAATGAGTGAGCAACAGGCTCAGCTTTACCATTATGGTTTCCACCCTTCCAGATTATAGCATCTGGATAGCCATCAGGCCGCACATCCGCCGGCTCAAAAAGATTACCAAGTTCGCCCAGAAGGTCACCACCATCGGCTTCCGTACGAGCAATTTTCATAAGATCAATCATAAGATCCTGCTTCCGTCACACGTTTCGATTCATTTGAAGAGGCTGGCCCTGAGACACAGCGCTGATTCCAGGGCCGCACAATGCCGCCAACGGAGGCCTACGTAAAGATGGTAATCGGTTTAAGACCCCCGAAAATCCGATCTTTGACAACATTCTAGACAAATATGAGCGGCAAATAACTGTAAACGGGCAAAAGTTAGCTAGTAAATCCTGTCAACAATGGTCGGAGTGGCAGGATTTGAACCTGCGGCCCCTGCCTCCCGAAGACAGTGCTCTACCAGGCTGAGCTACACTCCGTTACGCGAGGCGCGCGGTTTAGCGTCTAAGTATTAAAGTCGCAAGGTTGCCCATAAATACTCAGTCGCGCCCAAAGATATTTTTATTATCGCGCCCTAGCGTTGGAGGAGATTTACGCATCGGAGGTCTAGTTCCATTGATAGAAAGCGGAAGACCTAAGAGGCGGAGTGATTGATCATCGGGTGATGATTGAACCAGGGCAAGTGCTGCTGTCTGTGGACAATTTGCAACCTCCTCAACGTTGCGAATTGGACACGCTGGTACCCCTACAGCGTCGAATTTAGCCACCCATGACAGGACATCATCTCTAGCAAGTTCTGCCTCAATCATTGGAACCAAGTCAGCTCGTCTAGCCACACGATCTGCATTTTTCGAAAATTTTGGGTCCTCAGACCAATCGGATCGACCAAGTACCGCGGCCGCTTTAGCAAACAAGGCGTCGTTTGCTGCTCCTATCATGAGATGACCATCTCTAGCTCGAAATGCCTGATACGGCGTAATATAGGCGTTGCCAGAGCCTTGCTTACCTTCAGCCTTACCTGTTGCCATATAAGAAGCAAGGTGAATTGATATCCAGCTCAGGGCCGTCTCATACAACGACAGATCTATAACACCACCTTCCCCAGTTCGCGCGCGCTCTAACAAAGCTGCCTGAATTGATATTGCAGCCCACATGCCTGTACCAATATCATTTATAGAGGCGCCAGCGCGCATTGGTGGTCCACCAGGCTCACCCTGAACACTCATCAATCCGCCATAACCCTGCATCAACACATCATAACCTGGCTTACCAGCCATTGGCCCAACCGCTCCATAAGCACCAATATTGCAATAAATAAGAGCTGGTTTTTCACTTCGAAGAGTATCAGCGTCTAGACCAAATTTCTCTACAACCCCGGGCCTCAAATTTTGTATAACAGCATCTGCGTGTTCGAAAATCAGTTTTTTCAAATCACAAAGTTGGTTGGGGTCAGTAAAGTCAACAGTTACTCCATCCTTAGACCGGTTAAGAGCTTGATAGACGATGCTGCTATCATCTTTAACAGGAGGCCAATGGCGCGCAGCATCACCCCTTTCTGGGTCCTCAACCTTGATCACCCTTGCCCCTAACTCAGCCAAAATTTGGCCTCCTACGGGGCCCGCAACATTATGACCAAGTTCAACTATAACGAATTCAGAGAGAGGTGATATCGAAGTCATTTTAGGATGATCTCCTTCAACTGTTCTTAATTACTCTGTCGCCTGTGCGAGACGTTCTTCTGCCATCTCATCGGCGATTTCATTGGTAGCTCGCCCGTCATTTTCAGCCCGGGTGAAAATTTCTTCTAAAGTAGCTTCTATTCTTCCAACAGCAGCGAGAGCTCCAACTCGATCATAAGTCCCCGTCGCTCTGTCTTCGAAGGCTATATTTATAATTCCACCAGCGTTGATCGCATAATCGGGAGCATAAAGGATGCCTCTGTCTCGAATTAATTTACCGTGATCAGAGGTAGCAAGTTGGTTATTAGCAGAACCAGCTATTACGCTTACCTTTAGTTGGGGAATTGTTTCGTCTTGAAGGACGGCGCCAAGTGCGCATGGCGCGAATACATCAGCATTAACATTGTATATTTCATCAACAGACACTGCCTCAG
>VMBT01000443.1_pt1 | contig 26840 bp, 21 predicted proteins | sample 4404301 | NCBI WGS metagenome assembly VMBT01 (sample SAMN12238535, study PRJNA552566) | marine metagenome | isolation source: Coastal seawater | place: USA: coastal Georgia, Sapelo Island | collected 2008-08/2009-08
TCCTATGCAAGAGAATCACTAATCTATTTTTCGCGAACTAAATATCTACTTTTTGTTCCCAATTTCTATCAGGATGACCAAAATGAGAAAATAAAGTATCTTTTGTATAGTCAACATCAAGTAAATTTAATCTTTCGATAATTGATCCTGGCTTCATATCAAACTTGTTAATAAAATCTTGCAAAACTTTATCATCAACTTTTTGGGTATCAAATAAATTGATACTTAATTCGTAAGGATCTGCTTTTCCAATTGCATAACTAACTCTAACTTGGCATTTATCTGCTAATTCATGCATAACTATATTTTTTGCCAAATGTCTAGCTGCATATGCAGCAGATCTATCAACCTTACTAGGGTCCTTACCAGAAAATGCACCTCCACCAACTGGAACAGTTGGACCATATGCATCAACAACAATTTTTCTTCCAGTTAATCCGGTATCTCCTGCAGGACCACCTTTAACAAATGATCCGGAAGGATTTAAGTCTAATTTGAAATCAAACTCAATTACCCGGCTAACAATATCTGAGACAGTTTCTTCTAACTCACTGATATCTATGTTTGGTTGATGTTGAGTTGAAACAACAACTTTTATTACTTCTCCACCAGTTGTAACTTGCACCTTGGAATCCAAATCTAAGTTCTTATCAGAGTTTTGAAGTTCCCATAATCTTTGTTGAATTTGGCGTGAGTATTCAAAAGTTTTTGGCATTAAGTTACTAGTTTCATTACTAGCAAATCCGACCATAATACCTTGGTCACCTGCTCCTAAATCCTGGTCGTCTTCTACTGCTGATCGAATTTCCTCTGATTGTGGCGTTAGCACATTTAAAATAGATAATTTGTTTAAATCAAAATCACTAAAGCTTGTTTTAATGGTTTTACTAAGAGCTAACTTAACAATGCTGTTAATTTTTTGGTCATCCATTCCTGCTATTTCACTTATTTCTCCACCTACTACAACAAGTCCACCATCATGGGTTCCTGTAAGAAAAGTCTCAACAGCAACTTTTGATTTTTTATGTGTTTTTAATGCTTCAGTTAAGACGGAATCAGAGATAAAGTCTGCAATTTTATCTGGATGACCCGGCGAAACTGTTTCAGCAGTTGCAATTTTTACCATTTATAATTTCTCCTTAGCTTTTTTTGTTGCTTCAACCATATTAGTTAAGCTTTCTTTAACTTCTGGCCAACCTCTTGTTTTAAGACCACAATCTGGGTTAATCCAAACTTTGTTTAAGTCTAAGCTTTTTATGAGTTCTCCTACCCTATTTTCTGCATCAACTCCTTGAAGTACAAGAGGTGAGTGAATGTCGTAAACACCTGGACCTATAGCTCCTCTGTATTTTTCTTTTAAAGTAGGATTAACTAGTTCCATACCGCTTCTTGAAGCTTCTATTGAAAGCACATCAACATCTAATGCATTAATTGCATCTAAAATTTCATCAAATTCTGAGTAGCACATATGAGAATGAATTTGAGTAGTGGTTTCAACACCTGATGAAGCAAGCTTGAAAGAGTTTACTGCCCAATCCAAATATTCATCTTTGTATTTTGAATTTAGTGGTAATCCTTCTCTAATTGCTGGTTCATCGATTTGAATTATTTTTATATTATTTTTTTCAAGATCAATTACTTCATCTCTTAAAGCTAATCCTATTTGATAGGCAACTTCTTTTTTAGAAATATCATCTCTATAGAAACTCCATTGCAAAATGGTTACTGGTCCAGTTAACATACCCTTCATATTCTTATTAGTTAAGCTTTGAGCAAAAACTGACCAATCAACTGTCATTGATTTAGTTCTATGAACATCACCAAATATAATAGGAGGTTTTACACATCGGCTGCCATAACTTTGGACCCAGCCAAATTTTGAAAATGCAAAACCTTCCAATAGTTCACCAAAATATTCAACCATGTCATTTCTTTCAGCTTCACCATGAACTAAGACATCTATTCCTAAATTTTCTTGAATCTCAACAGTTTCAGTAATTATTTCTTTTAGGCCAGCATTGTATTCATCAATAGAGATTTCTCCAGATTTAAATTGCTTTCTCAAATTTCTTGTATTGAGAGTTTGAGGAAAAGATCCAATAGTAGTTGTTGGTAGCAAAGGTATATTAAGTGCTTTGGATTGTTTATCTAATCTAAATTCTCTATCTTCACTTCTAATGAAATCATCATCAGATAAATCAGAAACTCTTCTTCTAACATCCTCCACAACTCTTCCAACTAGTGCTTTGTCGGAAACTAATCTTTTACCTTCATACTCACTAATTTCGCTTAATTCATTGTTATTTGTTATAGATGAATTTAGGATTCTTAATTCATCTAGTTTTTCTTCAGCGAAAGATAATATATTTTTTAAATTGATATCAAGACCGTCTTCATTTTCAAGACTATAAGGTACATGTAGCATCGAACAAGAACTAGAAATAGAAAAGTTATCAATTCCTAGGTTAATTAAATTGGAAATTTTCTCATCTAAATTACTTTTCCATATTGTTCTACCGTTTATTAAACCAAGTACAACATCTTTTTTTGAAGCAATATTAAGTATTTCTTCTTGTGAAAAACCTTCATAACATAGATCAAGATGTATAGTCTCAATGTTTGAATCTAATATTTCATCCAAAAAACCTTCATACTTCCCAAAATACCCTAATAGATGGATTTTCAAATTAGATTTTTGAATTAGTAATTTGAGAGAACTAAATACATCATTATTAACCATATGCTTTCCTACACCAACACAACCTTCGTCAAGTAAGACTTCTTTGAAACCAATTTCCTCAAGCATGCTAAATAATTTAAGATAGGCATTAACAATTTTGTTTATCTTCTTATCGTCAATTCCTTTTTCTTTAGATAATGTAAGTAAAGTTGCTGGACCAATAATTTTAGGACGGCAACTAATATTTTTAGATTTGGCTAAATCTGATTCGTATTTATATCTAAAAATATTAGGTTCAAAATCTAAAGACCAATCAATTTCTGGGACTAGATAGTGATAGTTTGTATCGAACCATTTGGTCATATCAAGCGGTGGTTCATCTTTTGCATTTATACTCCCGCCTCTTGATGCCTTAAAATATGTTTCAAGATTTTCATGACTCGTATAACCAAATCGTTTTTGAGGAATACCAAGATGTGTTACAGTATCAAGAACTTGATCGTAAAAAGAAAAATCTCCGACTAAAACAGTTTCTGCTCCATTCTTAGATTGCATTTCCCAGTTATTTTTAATTAAGTTGTCAGATACCTCAAGAACATCTTCAATGGTGGAATCCCCTCTCCAAAACTTTTCTATAACCCACTTGTATTCTCTATTCTTCCCAACTCTTGGATATCCAATTATATTTACTTTGTTAGTCATTATTCCTTCTTTCAATTTTTAAATTTTTCATCTAAATTTTTATATATTTCATTAAAAGCTTTATATCTATTTAGTGTATAAAAATGAAGCCCGTCTACATTTTCTTCAATTAGTTCATTACACATTTCTGTAATATATTGAATTCCAAAAGACCTTTCTTGATCTTTAGAATTACATTGTTTAAAACCATCTTCTAACTTTTTAGGTAATTTTATATCGCAAATTTTTGCAAATCTAATAGCTTGCTCATAACTTATTAACGGCATAATGCCTGCATAAGTTGGAACGCTGTTATCAAGAACATCTATTTTTTTTCTAAAATTTAAATATTCTTGAGAATCAAAGAATAGTTGCGTAGCTGAAAACAAACCCCCTTGTTCGACTTTTATTTTATATGTTGTTAGCGTTTGATTAATATCATCATCTTCAGGATGGCCAGTGGGAAAAGTTCCAAAACCAATTTTTTCGATATTACTTTGTTTCAAATATGCAATTAAATCACTAGCATATTCAAATTCACTATTAGTGCTTTCTAAATCGTCAATGTCCATTAAAAATTCATCTCTTGGGCAATCTCCTCTTACTACTAAAAATGAATCAATTTTATTTTCTAAATACGTGTTTATAATTTTATCTACATCAGTTTTGTCTTTATCACAACTAGTAATGTGTGCAACTATCTCTGAATTAGAAAACTTCCTAAAAATTTCAACAGCTCTAATTATTTCTCTATTTTTAGAAAATCCTGCACCATCAGTAAAGGATACGAAAGCGGGATTAAAATTTGCTAATTCTTTTACAGATTTTTCATATGAATCATATTCCCTCTCATTTCTAGGAGGGAAAAACTCAAATGATAACTCTAAATTTCTACCAAACATAATAAATTTCATTTTGTAGAAAGGCTATTTTGCAGAATGCCACATTGTTTTAGCACCTTGGATAGCCTTCCAGGTTGCTGAGGATTTAACCTCTCAAAATGCAATTTAATTTTAACTAGTAAGCAAAAATATACTAATCTTCTAACAATTTTTTTCCTTTACTAATCTTGTTCTGTGGTTAAAAATATAAAAAATATACTAAGTCTATTAATTTCAGTTGGATTCTCATCAATTGGTTTTATTGCAGCAATAACAGTTACTGCTCTAGCTGCCAGGGAAGTATCTGACAATCCTTTATTTGTAGGGTTTCCAAATGCTCTAGGGGTTGGTGGTGGAGTCCTTGGAACTCAAATTTATTATTTTTTATCAAAGAAATATTCTCGTTATGTTTCATTATCAATAACTTTTTTTGTTGGTGGTTTAGGTGGATTAATCTCATTATATAGTTTAATAATTGATTCGTTCTCACTCTTATTAGTTGGTGCATTTATATTAGGGATTGGACATTCAGCTACATTACAAACTAGATATGCTGCATCGTTTATTTCAAGTAATAAGTTTAAAGCAACATCACTTGCTTTAGCAGTATGGTTTTCAGTATTTGGTTCCGTTTTTGGTCCTCGTTTAGTAAGTTCTTATTCAAACTTTTTTTATAACCTATATGGATCAGATTTAATAGTTGGCTATGTTATTGCAATGTTTGGTATGTCAATAGCTGGCTTAGCTATTACAACTTTAACGTCTAAAACGAGTCTGCTACGACAAGCACAATTAAAAGACATAAACATATCAAATAACTCAACCAAATACAAAGACGGTAACTTGTTATCTTTACTTCTTGTCCTTAATCATTTTGTAATGGTTGTAGTGATGTCTGCCACGCCACTTCACGTTAAAGACATCGGTGAAACTGTGCAATTAGTTGGAGTTATTATTAGCTATCATACTTTAGGCATGTTTCTTCTTTCTCCTATATTGGGAAAGCTGGTCGATAAATATGGTTTTAGAAATTTTACTTTTATTGGTTCAGGAATATTACTAATAAGCTGCTCCTTAACATTTTTTAACTCAAGTCCTGTATATTTAAAGATTGGTCTTTATTTGCTCGGATTAGGGTGGAATTTTAATTATGTAGCATTAAGTGATGCGATTTCAAAGTTTACAATTAAATATCAAACTCCACTTAATATAAAAAGCGATTCATTAGTTTTTGTTGGTAGCTTTATTGCACACTCAACACTAGGAATAAGCTATTTAGTTATTGGTTATAGCGGATTATCACTAGTTGGAATTATTGTAAGTTTTTATTTATTTTTAAATTTAAAAAAGCTTTCCAGAATTGAAATCTAATGAAAAATGATAATTTTACAAAAAAAGAACTATTTTTAATTTCTCAAGATAAAAAATTAGCAAAAATTATAGAAAACAACGGATCAATAAGTTTCTCTAGAAAAAAACTAAATCCATTTAATAATTTAGTTGAAATAATCATTTCACAATTTATTTCGACTAAAGCAGCTGAAGGAATAAAGAAGAAAATTTTGAATTCATTTAATAAAGAAAATTTTGAAGTCAAATCATTTAAAAATTTAAATGTTGATGAAATAAAAGCACTTGGGTTAAGCACAAATAAAGCAAAATCAATTAAAGAAGTAACTAATTATTTTTTACAACAAAATTCACAAGATAGAATTTTCAACCTTAGTCAAATGCAGAGAGAAATAGAATTATTAAATTTATTTGGTATTGGTAAATGGAGTATTGAAATGTTTGAAATGTTTACAATGCGTAATATTAATGTTTTTTCATCTGGTGATGCTGCACTGAGATCTGTTATGATTGAAAAAAAAATGGTCCCAATAAATTCAAAACTTGATAAGTTTGAAGTTTATGCTGAAAGATGGTCACCCTTCAAGACTATTGCATCATTGCATTTATGGAAAACTTTTGACTAACTGTTAATCTCTAAGAGAACATCTTTAATAGGATGCGGTATAGGTGTGGGCCGTATATTTAGTTCACTCTTAATTTCAAATTTAGGAAAAACTGAAATAAATTTATACACAACATTCTTAAATACATAACTTGCAAGAAATTTACCGAGACAAGTATGAGCTCCTCCAGCAAACGGAAAATAAGATTCATTATTTTTTTCAACATCAATAAATCTTTTTGAATCAAACTCATCAGGGTTGCTCCAATATCTTGCATCATGGTGAAGAACCAACGGACTAACTGCTATATATTGATCTTTTAGCACCCTGTAGTTTTCAATTGATGTTTCTTCAACAGCACAACGAAGTGAAAATGGTACAGGTGGATAAAGTCTTATAGCTTCTTTAAAAATTGATTCAGCGATTAATCCATTTTTCAAATCCGAAATATCTAAATAATTAGTATTTTCTGCTTCATTTTTCAACTCATTAATTAACGAAGGTTGTTTGGCTAAGTTATAGATTGAATTTGTTAATGTAATCGTTGTTGTATCATGTGCAGCCAATAACAAAAATATCATATGTTCAGCTATCTCAAAATTTGATAAACCTGAGGTTTCCTTGTTAGTTAATACAAGCTCTTCAAAAATAGTATTTCTCTCTTTTTGTACAACTTCTAATGCTTTCTCTTCAAAATAGTTAATAAGAAACTTTCTAGCGTTTAAACCTTTTTTTAATTTTGTAAAAGGTAGGGGTGATCGAATTACTGAAGTCGCTGAGGATATCGAATCACTAAACATTTTATTTAATAATTTAGAATCATCACTAGTAACATCCTGAAAAAACAAATCTAAAGATATATCGAACATTAATTGTTTGATTGATGAATATAAAAATATTTCCTTTTTTTTATTTAAATTTTCCAACCAACGATTTATTGAATCTTGAATTAGAAATAAATAATTTTCTATCGCATCGTGCCTAAATGATTCTTGTAAAAGAGACCTGTGATATTTATGGTCTTCAAAATCACGAAGCATAACACCATTTTCAAAAGTTTTTCCTAAAGAAAACTCCCAGCCTTTCTTAGATGAAAAAATATTATTTCTATCAAGAAAAACTTCTTTAGTTGCTTCAGGAGTTAAAAAAGTTAAAACTCTTTCATTGAGTAGAGAAATTTGAAAGACGTCTCCATATTTTTCTTGAACTTTTTTAGTTAAGTTAAGCGCATTATTTTGAAATTGAATTGAATGACCAATGTAGGGAATACTTGGTACTACTGGTGCTTCCATGACTTAATTTTACATACAAGATACGTACGAGAAAACTTATATTTTTAGAACTCAATTCTTAACATATCTGTTCCGAGAATAGTTTCACCTTTATAAAGTTTTTGAATTTTTTCAAATATATCTTTTTCGTCAAATTTAGGTGGAACAAAGTGATTTAATACTAATTTTTTTACATTTGCATTTCTGGCTAGTTCACCAACTTGTTCAGCTGTAGAATGATACATTCTAACATTTTCAATGGTAACTTCTGACATTCTCTCAGGATGGAAATCTAAACCTGTGTAGAGTTCATGAATTAATAAGTCTACATTCTTTGAAGCTTCTTCCAAATTTTTAGAGTATGAGGTGTCCCCAGAATATACAAGACTTTTTGAATTATTGACTGTTACTTTATAACCAAAAGCAGGATTCACTGGCATGTGGTTTACTTCAATTGGTGATATTTCAATTCCCTCTATTGAAATTAAAGATTCTGAATTTATTTCATGAATTTCTACTTTAAGACCCTCAACATTTGGTCTTGCTTCCCACTTTTCTCTTAAACCTAATTCATCCTTGTATGCTTCTAAAATTTTTTCGAAATATTTTTTAATCCCCACGGGACCGTATATTTTAAATGGAAAATTTCTTCCAGTATGCCATCCAGAAATAAATAATTGATACAGATCAACAATATGATCTGAATGTAGGTGAGTTATTAATACAAAGTCAATTTCACTTGGTGGAATTTTACATTCACTCAATCTCTGAGTTACCCCTGAACCTGCATCAATAATAAATTTTACGTTTTGAGACATAAATAATGTACTAGGTCCAAATCTCTCATGACTTGGTGCTGGGCAACCAGTTCCTAATAAAATTATCTCATTCAATTTAATTGACCAACTGAAAATGAAGACAACACAATTAGAGGTCTTGCACCTAAACTTATTTGCTTCATACTATCTTCAATATTTTCTAGATAATTGAAAAGAGCCTTATCCATATTTTTATTTTTAATTAGACAAAATGAATAATATTTTAGAGTTTGAAGAATTAAGAAGTTTAATGATATTTTATCTTCTTCTGGAAATTTTTTAATAATTTCCTTACACACATCAATCAACTTATAGAAACTAGCAAGGTGAATGTATGAATCATTAATGTCTTTTTCAAGAGATCGAAGAATTTTTATTACTTCTTCAAATTCATCTTTTAGTTTTCTCTCATTAACAATCTCTAGATCCAAATAAGAAATTATATCTTTAAAAGAGTAATCAAAATTGAATTCGGTATCTGAATTTAAAAATATAGTTCTACATCGACTTTTTATAGTTGTTAAAATAAAATTTTCCGAATCTGATTTTCCGTGAGTCCAAAAATTCCCAGAAGATAAAATAATAAAAATACTTGAATTTGAAGGTTCTTCTATAGTTTTTAAAAGTGCATTAGATGCTTCTTCTGTTAGAGATTTGAATGGTGGAATTATAACGATTTTATACTTCCCCTCAATTGGAACTAAAGAATCATTTCCTATTACATCTCTTATATCTTCTATTCCAATAGTGTTTAAATTTTCAGATTTTATCAATCTGATGTCAGGATGTTGAAAAGTTTCTAAATTATTGAACAAAATTAAACTGGAAAATTGTTGAGCTTGGTCCACTAAATAATTTGCTGAATTAGAAAAAAGCAAATAAGCATGAAAAGGATTTTTAACTTCCTGTAATAATTGGTTATTTAGTGTCTTCAAAATTTAACCAGTTATTAATTTCAAAAAGATTATGATCAATTGAAGACTCTCCATCTACTACTAGAAAGATAGAACTATTTTTTTTTGCTATTTCAAGATACCCAGCTCTAACCTTTTCAAAAAATTCAATTTTATCTGAGCCAATTCTATCCGCAATCGCTTGCCTTGCTAAAGCTACTTTTGGATCAATATCAATCAAAATAACTTTTTGAGGCCAAAGTGAATTTATAGCAATGTCATTAAGTTGATAAATTTTTTCGTAACCTAATTCCCTACCTACACCTTGATAAGCAACGGAAGAATATGCTGAACGATCTGAAATAATTTTTATATTTTTTTCAATATTAGGTTGAACTACTTCATTAATTAGTTGTGACCTTTGGGCTGCAAATAAGAGGGCCTCTGTAAATTCTGATACAACATATTCATGACTTAACAACAAGTTTCTAATGCCTTCACCGACTTTTGTTCCACCAGGTTCTCGAACTAGAACATTATTAATGCCAGATTGATTTAATTGTGAAGATATTTTTTCTGCTAACGTTGATTTACCACAACCATCAATGCCTTCAAAAGCAATATAACTATTGTTCATTATGGCTGGTCCTCATCATTGTTAAGATTTAATCTTAACTTGTTAAAATTAGAATTTTCAAATCCAAATTCTTTAACTAACTTTTTATATCCATTATAAAATGTATAGACTCCAGTAAGTAAAATCAATAAAGCACTTATTCTTAAAACAAACAAAACTCCATCAAAATTAAAGGAATCGTTTGCTAAATTTGCGAAAAATCCAGACATAAATACTGATATTAATAACGATATTCTTGCGATTGAGTAAAAATTTCCAAATACTCTTCCCCTAAGTGCTTGTGTAGTTGTGCTTTGTAAATAACTTAGAGTTAACACATAAATTGTTCCAGAGCCGATACCGGCAATAAAAATAAAAAATAAAATTGTTGAAAATTCTGAGGATGAGAAACTAAACATCAATGATAATCCAGTCATAGTCATGCTAATACCTATAAAAAATGGGACCCTACTAAAACTAGTTACAAAGTAACTTAGAACTACCATTATAAAAACTACACCAAATCCAAAAGAAGCAATCATAAATCCATATGAACTTTGAGTAAAATGTAGAGTTTCTGTTAAATAAGTATTGCCAAGCACAAATAATGACCCCGCACCAAGAAGACTAATTGAGATAGCAGTAGATACTATCTTTAATTCTGCGTTATTCCAAAAATATTTTATACCCTCAGAAAGACTATTTAGAACCGGTTGACTTTGATTATGTTGAAATTTGTTTTGAGAACTTTTTAAGAAAAACAATAACGAAATTGAAAGCAAAAAAGTCACGGCATCAACTAAAAAAATAATTGAACCACTCCAATTGTTACCAAAACTGGAAACTGATTGTAAATATTCTGAATCTGACAAAATCCCAAATATTAAAGAAGCTAATGGTAAAGATGCATAAGTTCCAATAGCAAATAATGAGTTTGCTTTTACTAAGTATTCATCATTGACTACCTCTGGAACGACAGCTTCTCTTGAAGGTTGTCTAATCAGTGAAAAAATTTCAGAAATAAAATTTATCAAAAATAACTGTACTAGTGACTCAGCAAAAAATAATAACACAACTATTACCATTCTGATTCCATCACATAAAAGCATGATATTTTTTTTATTAAATTTATCGGCTAATAAGCCGGCAAAAGTTGATAATAGTGCTGGAATTATTCTCGCTACAACAGGTATAACTGCAGTAATTTCCGAGTTTCCATTTTTTGAACCAAAATAACTTGCCAAAGCAACTGAAGCAAATAAAGTTCCCCAATCTCCAAAACTAGATAAAGTACCAGACCACCAAAGTATTGAAAATTGAGTTTTCGAAAATATTTTTACTGAATTCATATCTATATTTATCCTAATAACTCTTATAGATGACAAGACTTTTTTTTTAAATACTGTACATTAAACAAAAATACTGTTATCAATATAATCATGTCAAAACCATTAGTTATTGTTGAGTCGCCAACAAAAGTTAAGACTATTTCAAAAATTTTGGGATCTGAATATATTGTCAAATCTAGCGTTGGACATATAAGAGATTTGCCTAGAAATACAAAGTCTATTCCGACTCAATATACAAATAAAAACATATTATGGGGTGCTGTCAAACCTGATAATTTCGAAAATATTTATGTAGTGCCAGAAGATAGAAAAAAAATTGTAACTGAACTTAAAAAAATTGCAAAGGATGCACAGGATGTATTTTTAGCAACTGATGATGATAGAGAGGGTGAAGCTATTGCATATCACCTTAAAGAAATACTCGATTTAAGTTTTGAACCAAAAAGAATTAAATTTAATGAAATTACAGAATCAGCTGTAATCAACGCGATTAAAAACCCTGAAATAATAGATGTCGGTAAATTTAAATCCTATGAAGCTAGAAGGACTTTAGATCGAATGATAGGATATGAAATTTCACCAAAAGTAAGAGATTTGGGCGGAGCGTTTATTTCAACTGGTAGGGTTCAGGGGCCGGCTATCAGATTAATAGTTGAAAGAGAGGAAGAAAGAATAAAATTTATTAAATCTAAATACTATGACATAACTACTACGTGTAAAAGCGAGGGATACGAATTTGTAGCAAGTGTTAAGAAAATTAATGATTTAAAAGTATCATCTTCATCTGATTTTGACAATAGAGGAAATAAAACAACTTCGGATAGATATTATTTAGATCCAAACCAAATTGATAGTCTCAAATCTTCACTTAGTAATTTGGAAACAACAGTTGCAAAGATTAAAAGCTCTCCTAGAACTGCCCGACCACCAAAGCCATTTAAAACTACAACTTTACAGTCTGCTGCTAGAAGCGCTTTAGGGTTTCAACCCGGAAAAACTATGGGTATTGCACAAAAGTTATATCAGGAAGGATTGATAACTTATATGAGAACTGACTCGATTAGATTATCTGATGTTGCAATAAAAGCTGCAAGAAAATATATATCTGAGAACTTTTCGGAAAGCCATCTTCCTAAAAACCCTAATTTATATGGAGATAGTCAGAATGCACAAGCTGCTCATGAAGCAATAAGACCCTCAGGAGAAATCTTTACAACACCTAAAGAGCTTGAAAATCAATATAAAAGCGATACTGACGAACACAAACTTTATTCATTAATCTTTAATACCACGATTGCGTCACAGATGGCTGATGCGAGTGGTTATACCAAAACAATAGAAATTCAAATAAATGATAATGAATTTGGTTTAATTACTTTAGGAATATCAGGAACAACCTGGGAATTTGGAGGCTTTAGAGATCAATTAAGATATGATAATGATTCTAGTCAGGAACTTCCTAATCTTAATGAAGGTCAAAAAGTATTAATAGAGAAGTGTAATATAGAAGAAAAATTTACCTCTCCTCCAAACAGATATTCGTCGACATCACTTATTAATAAACTCGAAGAGCTTGGTATAGGTAGACCATCAACTTATGTTTCAATTATTGACAGTATTACTTCTGTTTTTATTAATGCAGAATCAAGTTTAAAACCAAGAGTTTTAGCAATGGCTTTGATAAATAATTTTATGAAACCTTTTTTTAACCAGTATATTGATTTTGAATTTTCAAAAGAAATGGAAGATGAATTAGATAAAATTCTAGAAAGTACTAACCCAGAAGAGTCAAAAATTAATTTCTTAGAAAAATCTTATAGAACTATTTCTAATCATATTGAAGAATATGGTATACAAGATCCAGCAATTTTAACAACTGTAAGTCTTCCCTATGACTCTAGATATGTAATAAAAACTGGAAGGATTGTAGAAAAAACTCCATACCCTTATTTATTAAGAGACGATGATTTTAAAGTTGGTCTTCCACCAGAAATTACAATTGAAGAATTAACTAAATCGTATTTGAATGACTTAGAGGCACAGCAAGAAAAAAGTTTAGAAAAAGAGAGAACTGTTGGCAATTGTCCTGAGTGTGGAACAAATATTCATATTAAATTAGGACCAAATGGAAGCTTCTATATACAACATGGTGAACGAGCTAAAGGTGTTAGACAAACAAAGTGTGCTTACAAAAATTTGATTGGGCCAATATTTGAAGATGAGGACCCAAGTAGTTTAAATATTGATGCATGCATTCAACGTTTTTCTCTTTCTACCAAAAATCCAAGACTGGTAACAAAAGCTGGTGAGTGGTCGTATTTATCTGCTGTTGGACCTTACGGGGGTTACGCAATAAAACAACGTGATAGAACTGTATTTAACAATGACCAATTAAATTTATTCAACAAAGAAGAGATTATTGATTTATTAGAACAAGAAAAATATAAAAATTTATCAAATTATTTAGGTGGGGAAAATTTGAAAATTTCTAAAAACAAATCTAAGCAAGAAATTATTAATTCGATTCTAAATCATTTCAAATTAGAAGAAAAATTAATTAAATCATTAAATAAAGATACCTTAGTTTTATTAGCTAAGAACTTAGAAATAGTTTTCTACAGAGGCAGATTTAGAATGAAAGCTGAAGATGCTACAAAACAAAACCTCATTAATAAAATATTGATAGACAAAAAAAATAAACCGCTTGAAACTCCTAGGCAAGCACTGACTATAACTGAAGAAGAAATTTTAAAACTATTTGGTGATTTAGAAGTTTAGTTTTTAGATTGAATACTATTTTCAATTAATTCTGAAACTTTTTCCCAATTAAATTCATTTCTAACAAAATCTTTTGAAGCTAAACCAAATTCTTTAATTTTTTCTGGATTGTCAATAAAAAATGTAAGAGCATCTGAAATATCTTTTCTTGAAGAAACTATAAAACCTGTTTTTCCAGGAATTATAGTCTCAAACGCCCCACCTGAGGAGCCAACTAAAACAGGAAGGCCAAAACTAGCTGCTTCTAAGTAGACTAAACCCAAACCTTCATACTCTTTTCCAAAATAACGAGACTTAGATGGCATCACAAACACATCTAAAGATTTATAAAATTCTTCAATAGAATTCTGATTCTTATCAGAAAAAAATTCAATCTTTACTGGAGAAATATTTGCTAATTTTTTTAAATAACTTTCTTGCTTTCCAAAACCAAAAATTTTTAATTCAACTTTTCTACCTCTATCTACCAATTCAGATACAGAATCAATAACCCAATCAATTTTTTTTCTCGCTACGAATCTACTGCTTACTCCTACAGTCAAAACCTCACTATTTATATACTCTTTTTCAAAATCATTTTTGTTTATACCTGCTTTGACTACCTGAATTTCTGTATTTACTAAATCTTTCAACTTCCTTGCAGTAAAAAAACTTACGGAGAATATTGTTTTTAATTCATTTAAATTATTTTTTAAAATCTTATTCAAAATTGGAATACTTTTAAGAATATTAAATTCCGCACCGTGGATGATCATAAATTGCGGCATATTAAATTTTTTTAATTTTTTAATCAACAAAAATTGTGGATTGCTTGAAGCATGAAGTATTGCTTCTATTTTATTTGATTCAATAATTTTCTGAATTTCTTTGTAAGTACTTTTGTTAGGGTAAATAAAAGACTGATTTGATTTTGTTTCTTTATCACTTTCAGCCCATTTAGGAGAATATATAATAACATCATTTTTCATATGTTCTATTAAAGAATTTATATAGGTAGATATACCACCTTTTTTTGGAGCAATATCATTTGTTATAAGTAAAATTTTCATATCCAATTTCTCCTACATTATATGACCATAGTTGATATTGATTGTTTTCAAAGACAAGAGTTGATATCCCCAAATTATTTGGAATAGTTAAACCAGAAGCAGCTTTATTTTCAGGCAAATTTAGAAGTTTTGTAACACCTGCTTTTATAGTTCCACCATGTGATGAAATTAGGACTTTTTTATTTTTAAATTTCTTTATAAGCTTTTCAACTCTTTCACCTACTTCTAACAATGATTCACCTACTTCACCATATTTAGATTTATTATCTAAAAAAAGTGAACTTATAAAATTGGTCCTAAAGTTTTCCAATATTTCTTTAGTGGTCATTCCTTCCCATTTTCCTAAATCAATTTCAACGAGCTCTTTATAAGTTTTAAACTTCTCATTTGTTGCTAGTTTCATTGTTTCTTGTGTTCTTTTTAATGGAGATGAGAGATATACATTGTATTTAGATATTTTTGTACTTAACTGTTTAGCAGTTTTAATTCCAAAACTATTTAATGGATTGTCTAATTTACCTTGCCAAACACCTTCAGTATTTGAATCAGTTTGACCGTGTCTCATAAAAGTAACTTGAGAGTTGAATAAGTTCATTGGAGAGTCGTGTTTAAGATCAAGATGAATTAAATCATTAAATTTATTTACTTGTCTTAAACCTTCTCTTTCAATGATTGTAGATATTGAAGTATTACTTATATTACCAATTGGGTATGGAAACTCTTTAAAGCCTAAAGTACTTCCTATTGCGGTACCAATAAAGAATCCGTGTGTAACAACAATTGAAGTTTCATTTTCTTTAGTTTGATAAAATAAATAATCTAATTCATATTTCACTCTATCTCTAAAATCTTTCATTGATTCTCCGTTTGGAAAGGTAAAAGAATCATCTATTAAAGATTCAAGTATTAATGGATTGTTTGAATAAGTTTCTGAAACTTTTTTTCCTACAAAACTACCAACATCAACTTCTCTCAACTCTTTTCTTTTTACAACTTTTGATGAGATATGATTAGCAGTTTCGACTGCTCTTTTTAAATCTGAACTGAATACGTGATTAAAGTTAATTAGCCTTTTAGAAACTCTTAATGCTTGTTCTAAACCAATAGAATCCAATGTAGTTTCGGTATGACCCTGCCATATTTTTTGTAAATTTTCTTTAGTTTGACCGTGTCTAATAAAGTGAAGTGTCTTCACTAAATATTAAAAAGCTGAAGCAAATATCAAACTGACAATTGTCATTACTTTAATAACAATATTCATAGCAGGACCTGAAGTGTCTTTAAATGGATCTCCAATTGTGTCACCAATAACAGCTGCTTTATGCTCTTCTGAACCTTTGCCGGCACCACCACCAGCTTCAATATATTTTTTAGCATTATCCCATGCACCACCTGAGTTAGCCATAAATATCGCTAATAAAAATCCAGTAACCAGTGCACCAGCTAAAAATCCACCTAGTGCTTCTTTGTTCCAAAAACCAATAACTAGAGGTAGCACAATAGCCAACCCTCCTGGTAACAACATTTCTTTCAGAGCAGCCGTTGTTGCAATGTCAACACACTTTTCATATTCAGGTGTTACTCCATCTTTACCTTCTCTCAGTCCTGGAATTTCTCTAAACTGTCTTCTAACTTCTTCAATCATTTTGAATGCAGCTCTACCGACTGCATTTATTGTCATAGCAGCAAATAAAAATGGGAACATTCCCCCTAGAAACAATCCTGCAGTGACTTCGACCTTAGTTAAATTTAATCCAGTTTCACTTAAACCAGCACTTTGAACAAAAGCTGAAAACAATGCCAGAGCGGTAACAGCTGCTGAACCTATAGCAAAACCTTTTGCAATAGCAGCAGTTGTATTCCCAAGAGAATCTAATTCATCAGTTGCCTTTCGAACTTCTGGTGCAAGATGAGCCATCTCAGCAATTCCACCAGCATTGTCGGCTATTGGACCGTAAGCATCAACTGCCACAGTAATTCCTAAAGTTGCAAGAACACCAATAGCTGCAATAGCAACTCCGTAGATTCCACCACCATCTCCTAATGCCCAGTCTCCAGCTGTATAAGCTCCACCAACACCTAGTACTACCACAACAACTGAAAAAGCTGCTGATCTCATACCTTCTGATATTCCTGATAGCACTACTGTTGCGGGACCAGTTTTAGCTTGATCTGCGATATTTTTTACAATTGAATAGTGATCTGAAGTGAACCATTCTGAAATTTGACCAACAATGATGCCTATCAATAGGCCAACTATAACTGCTATAAATAATCCAATAGGATTATTCGAATAATCTGAAAACATGATTGAAGATAAAAAGTAAACGCCTATGGCTGTTAAGGCAGCTGCAGAATATGTGCCTCTATGTAATGCTTGAGCTAATTTACCTTCTTTAGGCACAACTAAAAATGATGACACTATTGAAGCTAACATGCCAATTGTGCCTACGGCTAGTGGAAAAAATAATAGAGCAGGTAATACATCTTGATTGCTGAATACTATGGCTGCATAGGCTAATGGTGCTACTAGTGATCCAACATAGCTTTCAAATAAGTCAGCTCCCATACCGGCAACATCACCAACATTATCACCAACATTGTCTGCAATTGTTGCTGGGTTTCTTGGATCATCTTCAGGAATACCTGCTTCAACTTTTCCTACTAGATCAGCACCAACATCTGCTGCTTTAGTGTAAATTCCTCCACCGACTCTTGCGAACAATGCAATTGAAGAACCACCAAGACCAATTGCTGCCAAAATATCATATCCATTCTTGAGTTCCATAACATCAATGAAAATCCAATAGCCTAAGGCAACCCCTAGTAATCCCAAACCGGCTACTGAGAAACCCATAACTGCACCGCCTCTAAATGCTACAGGTAAAGCTTTTAATGTTCCGCCATCTCTAGCCGCCTCAGTAGTCCTTCCATTGGCTGCAGTTGCTATTCTCATTCCAATAAATCCAGCTAAAGAAGAAAAAAGAGCTCCACCAACAAAAGCTATAGATCCCCAAGGGTACCCCCAGTCAGTTAGTGTAGAAATTAAAAATGCTAGAACTACAACAAAGATACTTACCCATGAATACTGTCTTTTTAGAAAAGCCATTGAGCCTTTTCTAATTGCGTCAGATAAACTCTGCACTTTTTCATCTGTTACCTTAATTGATAAAATTTTATATGCAAAAAAAGCTGCTAATGCAAGACCCAATAACGCAGCAATAATTGAACCTTGGTAGTTTAATAACATTTATTTATCCCCTTTTTCAACAAATTAATAATAATAAGAATTAGTACTTTTGTGTCAAAAATTACTCAACTACAGGTGTTTCAAAACGTTTATCATTGTCACGTTGTTCAACTGGAACTTTTTTTAATATTCTATTCAACAAAATTGGTGCAATTACAGTGGTGTTTATCACCATCCAAATAATTATTGAAATAATTTCTTCACTAATTACAGAGGAAAGTGTTGTCGCAGCTACAGCTACAAAAATTAAACCAACTTCACCTCGAGGAGACATTCCAATTCCAATAATTGAAGTGTTCATGCCTTTTCCAAGTGCTCCAAGAGCAGATAAATACTTACCTATAAATGCTAGCAAGCTGACCAAAGCACCATATAAAAATATATCTAATGAAGCTAAAACTTTTATATTTACTTCTGAACCTATATAAACAAAAAATATAGGAACTAATAAATAATTAAGTGGTTTTAATTCTTCACGTATTCTATGAGTCATACCTGACTCACCTGCAACAACTCCACCTGCAAAAGCACCAACAATTGGATGAAGTCCTACAAAATGTGCTGCGGCTCCGAGTAACGTTGCAAATATAAAACTACCTGTTACAAATGTGCCCATTGATGGAATCTTTACAAAAACATTGAAAATTACAGGGGAAAGTTTCCTTCCAACTAAAACAACTAACAATAAAAACCCTATAGCTTTACCACTTATAATTAATAAATCTAATCCTGATAAAGCACCTCCACTTCCTAAAAGACCTGCTACAACTGTTAAAATAAGCAAACCTAAAATATCATCTACAACGGCTGCTCCAATAATTGTCTTAGCTTCTTTTGATTTCAATGCTCCTAAATCTCCAAACACTCTTGCAGTTATTCCTACAGAAGTCGCAGTCATAGCTGCACCTACAAACAATGCAACTTCAAATTGATACTCGTGACCTAGATCAAGAGCGTAAATTACCCCAAATCCTAAAGCAAAAGGTGCTACAACACCAATCAGTGCAACGAGGATAGAAGTGGACCCTAGCTGAATAAACTCATCTAACTTTGTCTCTAAACCTACCTCAAAAAGAAGTAAAACTACACCGATTTCTGCAAGTGTTGAAAACACGTCGCCTGGTTCTGCATGAGGTAATAATCCCAATCCATAATACCCAATAATGACACCAGCAAATAACTCTCCTATTACAGCAGGTTGATGTATTCTTCGCATGATTTCAGCACCAAGTTTTGCTGCAACTAAAATTATTGCTATTTCTAAAAAGTTATCAATTATTGTTTCCATAACATACTATTTTATAACTAGTCAACAAAAATGATAAGTCATACACATGAATAGAGAATCTAAATCAAACTTTAATTTTTTATTGTCAGCATCTGGTTTTAGTAATTTAGCTGATGGAATAGCAGGGTTCGCATACCCTTGGTTATTTTCTCTAATTACTCGAGATCCCCAACTAATTTCGTTAATTGTCGTATTCAGTACTTTACCTCATTTAATGTTTGTATTGTTTGCAGGTGTAATTGCTGATAAATATAACAGGCAGTCAATATTAGTTTTTACTAGAGTCATACAAATTCTTTTAACTGGTATTTATATTGTCATAATTTATATCAACTTAGAATTCATACCTAAATCAGTACAACTTACAGAACCTGAATTTAAATCCAAGTTTTTTATAATTACAATCTCATATATTTTAGCTTTAATTTTTGGTGTTCTTGAAGTCACAAGAGATAATGCTGCACAGTCTTTTTTACCTCAAATAGTTGAAAAAGAAAATTTACAAAAAGCTAACGGAAGATTGTTCGGCATAGAGTTAATAACTAATAATTTTTTAGGTGCACCAATTGCAGGGTTTTTAATAGGAATATCTTTGATAACGCCATTTATTGCAGATACAATTTTATTGGTTTTTTCATCATTTTTTATATTTAAAATTAAAGGAAATTTCAAGAGGGAAAACAATTCAAACTATGGGCAAAAAACTATCCCGATGATTAAGGATGGAATTACTTGGTTAAATTCACAATCTTTGTTAAAGCGTCTAGCAATATACACAGGTCTTGCTAATTTCCTTGGAGCGATGCAATATCCAATTATGGTTTTATTTGCACAAGAAATACTTAACTTAAACTCAGTACAGTATGGATTTCTTGCTTATGGAGCTGCACTAGGAGGTGTCTTAGGAAGTTATTTTGCTGAAAAGATTAACAACAAATTAAAAGAATCCAAGACATTGCTTATTGGTATGATGTTGTTTTCTATCGGAATGTATTTACCTTATATAACAAAGAATGCAATTTTAGTAGCATCAGCATTTGCATTAACTAGCTTTGGTTCGATTATATGGAACGTACAAGCTGTATCAATTAGACAATCAATAATTCCTGATAATTTATTAGGAAGAGTAAATAGTGTATATAGATTGTTGGCCTTAGGATTAACTCCTATAGGAGCTTTAGTAGGTGGAACATTAGTAAAGCTAACAGAACTTAACCTAAGCAGAGAATTTGCTTTGAGATTACCATTCCTTATAGCTGGAATTTGCATGTTATTTGTATTCTTGACAGCTTTTAAACTTTTATCTCAAAACTTAATTGATAATACAAAAAATAATACTTTAAATCAAAATTCCAAAGATTAATATAGAAATTTATACATGACAAAAACATTATTTGAAAAAATTTGGGAAAGACATTTAGTTGCTTCATTAGATGAGAGTACAAATTTAGTATTTATAGATTTACATTTGGTTCATGAAGTGACATCTCCTCAGGCATTTGATAGTTTGAGAATTAAAGGCAGGTCAGTTAAGCATCCGGAATTAACGCTCGCAACTGTTGATCATGGTGTTCCTACATCAAATAGAGTTTTAGGAATCAAAGATCCTCTCTCAAAGATTCAGATAGACGCATTAGAAAATAACTGCAAAGAATTTGGTGTTACTTTATTTGGAATTAACGATCCGAGACAAGGAATTGTTCATGTAATTGGACCAGAGCAAGGTATTACACAACCAGGTATGACAATAGTATGTGGAGACAGTCATACAGCAACACATGGTGCCTTTGGAGCTCTTGCGTTTGGTATTGGCACTTCAGAAGTTGAACATGTACTAGCAACCCAAACCCTGGCAATGGAAAAACCAAAAACAATGAAAGTTGAAGTTGTTGGTAAATTATCTAAAGGAGTAGGGCCAAAAGATTTAATTCTTGGAATAATAAGAAAAATTGGAACTGGTGGTGGTGCTGGGCATGTAATTGAGTATGTTGGTGAAGCTATAAAAGATATGAGTATGGAGAATCGTATGACTATTTGCAACATGAGTATAGAAGGAGGTGCAAGAGCTGGGATGATTGCACCAGACGAAACAACTTTTAATTACCTTAAGGACAGAAACTACGCTCCGAAAGATGCCGACTGGGAAGATGCAATATCTGAATGGTCAGAATTATATTCTGATCCAGATGCAAACTTTGACAAAACTATCATAATAGATGCTTCGGAAATTGAACCTTCAGTATCTTGGGGAACGAATCCATCACAAATTATTTTTGTGAATGACGAAATCCCAAATCCTGATGAAATTGAAAACGAAAGTGAAAAAGAGGCTGCTAAAAGAGCCCTTGATTATATGGATTTAAAACCGGGGCAAAAAATTAATGAGATATTATTGAATAGAGTTTTTATAGGAAGTTGTACAAACGGAAGAATAGAAGACTTAAGAGCTGCTGCAAAAGTTATTGAAGGTAAGAAAGTGGCGGAAAATATTGAAGCAATGGTAGTGCCTGGATCAACATTGGTTAAAAAACAAGCTGAGGAAGAAGGTTTGGATAAGATTTTTATTGAAGCAGGATTTGATTGGAGAGAAGCAGGTTGCTCAATGTGTTTAGGAATGAATCCTGACATTCTTCAACCTGGTGAGAGATGCGCTTCAACTTCAAATAGGAATTATGAAGGAAGACAAGGTGCGGGTGGAAGAACTCATTTGGTAAGCCCAATAATGGCTGCAGCAGCAGCATTACACGGACATTTTGTAGACATCAGAAATATTTAAATGAAAAAACTCAATACTTTTAAATCAACCATGCTCCCATTAGCAATGTCAAATGTTGACACAGATCAAATAATGCCTAAACAATTTTTAAAAAGAGTTGAAAGAACAGGCTATGGTGAGTATTTATTTTTTGACTGGAAAAAAGATCCCTCTTTTGTATTAAACGATGAAAAATATCATGGTGCAAAAGTGCTGGTTGCTGGAGATAACTTTGGAACAGGATCCTCAAGAGAACATGCTCCTTGGGGATTACAAGATTGGGGATTTGATGCAATTATTTCCTCTAAATTTGCTGATATATTTAAATTAAACTCAATAAATATTGGTTTATTGCCTATTGAAACTTCTAAGGAAAATGTTGATTATTTATTTGAACAAATAAATAAAGACTCAAATTGTGTTGTAGAAATTTCAGTTGAGGAGAAATTTGTTAAATGTAATAACTTAGAGTTTAAATTTCAACTTGATGAATTTTCTCAAAATAGAATTTTAAACGGTTTAGATAAAATTGATCTAAGTTTGAAATACACTCAAGAAATCGAAAATTATTTTAGCAATCGTAAATCTTGGAAGCCTAGATTAATTTAGACAGTGTAAGGCTTAGACTTTCAGCTACTTCCTCTGAAAGTAACAAGCCATTATGTAGTTGTAGAGAACCACTCAAATCTGGATTCTTTCTATAATTTGCAAACCAATCTTCATCAAGTAAGTAACCTACATAATGTTGCAATGAACTGGAAAGTTCAATTGAAGAAGTTTTAGGCACAGCACCAGGTAGATTTGCAATTGCTGATAATATAACTCCATTTCTAATTTCAAAAGGTTCAGAGTGTGAGTTTGAGGAAACTGCTTCAACACATCCACCTTGATCTATAGCAACATCTATAACTACTGAACCTTTTTGCATATGTGAAAGATCTTCATTTGTTATTACAATTGGTGGTTTTTTACCAGGAACTAAAACAGCACCAATTAATAAATCCGCATCTCTAATTGCTTTAGTAGCTTCTGCTGTACTACTTAAAAAAGTATTAATTTTATTACCATATTCTTGTTTTAGGATTTCTAGGGTATTACTGTTTATATCTACGGCATTAACTTTTGCTCCAATTTTAATTGCTTTATGGATTGAGCTTCTTCCTACTACTCCACAACCAACTACAGTAACTGTTCCATTTTGCTTACTATTGATTGAAGACAAAAGTAAACCTTTACCTCCAGAATGAAATTCTAAAAATTGCATACCTTTTTGTACTGCCAAATTACCTGCAATTTTGGACATTGGAATTAATAGAGGATACTCATTTCCATCTTTAATCATCTCAGTCGCAATACCAGTAACTTTCAACTCTAGAAGCTTCTTTGTAAGGTTTAAATTTGAAGCTAGATGTAGATATCCAAATATAACATGATCAGATTTGATTCTTTTGAACTCCTCTTCTTGAGGTTCTTTTACTTTACAAATTATCTCAGATATTTCATATAGTTCATCAGCTGTATTTAAAATTTTTGCCCCAGCTTTTTCATAGTCTTCATTGGTAAATCCAGAACTAAGACCTGCATTAGATTCTACAAAAATATCGGCTTGACCAGTAAATTGAGTTATATGTTCGGGAATTAAACTTACTCTTCCCTCGTCTTGTTTAACTTCTTTTGGAATACCTAATTTTTTAATCATTACTAGGAACAGTTTCTTGCAAATGCTTATCTAAATATTTCATAAATGGTGTTCCACCTGTACCTACAATATTTGAATTTGAGTTATTTGTTAAAGACTGTTCAAAAATATATACTCTTGCATACTCTAAGTGTTTGTTTCGAAAAATATGAACTTGTTCTATGATTGAATTCAGAACATCAATATGTGATTTATCAACTCCACTAATAACTTCTTTTCTTTTATTCATTGACCATTCATCTAGTTCATTTAATAAATCCCTATGTTCTTTCGGCATATATGTTCTCATTTCATCCAAATATTCTCGTAATGGATCATTTGAGTGGACAATACCTAGTAATGCATCTAGCATCGGGACTATAGAACTCTGTGCTCCAGTTTCTCCTCTGAATGAAACAGGCTTGTTTTCATATTCCTCTACACCTTCATAAATCACTCCGTTTGGTGTAGCTGGATTATTCTTCCATCCAAAAATATATGGTCTTACTCTGTTGTAATAAATAAATGGATCGCACTTCTCTGGCATCCTATTCATAATTTCATTTATTTTTTTTATACTATTTAGTGCTGCTTGAAGATCTTCTAAGTCATATGATTCTCCAAAAAAATAATTTTTTAATCTTCCTAATATATTTTTTGCTTCATACTCGATCGCAACATGAATCATAATGAACCAATCTTCATCAACGCCGCCTAAAAAGTTTTGCAAAATCTCAATATTTTCAAGATCAAACTGCTTTTCTTTATTTAGTAATCTCCAATTATTTAGAGCATATGATGCGTAGGAAAGTATAGGTGGTCTTTCCAGTTGTTGAGAAATTTTATGCCATGTTATTGCTAGTTGTTTTGGAATAACATTTTTTTCGTTTTTTTTACCCCACATATATGCATGGCCAATATAAGAATAAAGTAACATTGCTCTTTCTAGTTGGCTAGAGTCTAAGTTTGAAATATCCTTATGTGTTTCAATTTGTAAAACATGTTCTTCAATTTGCTCATTACCAAGCACTTTTGGCAAATTGTTAGCTAATTTTTCAACATCACTAAAGTTCTCCGGAAGTTTTTCTGATATTTTTTTAGGTATAAAACCTTCTTCTAAAATTTCTAAGTTCATTTCAACTCCATTTTAACAATATTTTTAGTGACAAATTCAATGGTAAACTATCTTTAATTAAGATGGCGAAAAAAATTTTTTTAATATTAGGCAATCAACTATTTAACCCTTCCCTATTAAAAAAACTAGGTTGTGATGAAATATTTATGGCTGAGGATGAAAGTTTATGCAAATATGTAAAACATCATAAATTAAAATTAGCTTTTTATTTAACAGCAATGCGCGATTATCGAGATGAGCTTGAAAACAAAAATTTTAAGGTTAATTACTTTAATCTGGACGAGAGAACTGACTCAAAAAATTATGCAGACTTTTTCATTACCTTTCTAAAAGAAAGAAAAATTGAAAAAATTTATATTTTTCAAATAGAAGACAAATTTTTAGAAGTAGAAATTTTAAATAAACTAAAAATAAATAATATTTCATACCAAATTGAGAAGAGCCCTAACTTTATTTTTACACCACAAGAATTTGATGAGCTAACAAAAGACACAAAAAATTACAGAATGGGTTCTTTCTATAAACAAACAAGAACAATTTTAAATATACTCATAGATCAGAAAATGAAACCCTTTGGTGGAAAGTGGTCTTTCGATGAAGAAAATAGAAAAAAAATTCCAAAAGATAAATTATTACCTAAAGAAATGATTCATTCATCGAGTAACCATTTGGAAGAAGTTAAAAATATAATTTTAAAAAGATTTAATGATCATCCTGGTGAACTTGAGAATGTCTGGTTTCCTACTTCTAGAAAAAAATCCGAACAACATTTAGAGTACTTCCTTCAGCACAAATTCTTATATTTTGGAGACTATGAAGATGCTGTTTTAGAGAATTCTAATTTTTTATTTCATAGTTCAATTAGTCCAATGTTAAATATAGGACTTCTGGAACCAAAATATGTCGTCAATAAAGCAATATCATTTGGTAAAAAAAACAATATACCTATAAATTCAATTGAAGGTTTTGTAAGACAAATTATTGGTTGGCGTGAGTTTGTAAGAGGTATTTATCATGTAAAAGGTGACTTTCAGTATGATTCTAACTTCTGGAATCATAGCAATAAACTTGGTGAATCTTGGTACAACGGAACTACGGGCATAGAACCTCTTGATGACATTATTAAAACAGTAAATAAAGATGGCTACACTCACCACATTCCTCGCTTAATGATATTGAGTAATATTATGAATCTTTCAAGAGTCCACCCAAAAGAAATTTATAAATGGTTTATGGAAATGTTTATTGACTCTTCAGATTGGGTTATGGTTCCAAATGTATTTGGAATGGCAACTTTTTCAGACGGCGGTTTAATGTCAACTAAGCCATACACATGTGGTTCGAATTATATTCTAAAAATGAGCAACTATAAAAGAGGTGAGTGGTGTGATGTAGTTGATGGACTTTATTGGAAGTTTACAGAAGACAACTTAGATTTTTATAAAACTAACCCTAGGCTTTCAATTTTAACTAAAAATTTAGAGAAAATGGATCTTGATAGAAAGAAGGATATTTTTCAAAAAGCTGAAAAATTTATTGCTAAAAATACTATTTAGAATTTTCCAAATAATCTCTAAAAACTAACGGCTCATCAGTAATGACACCGTCGCAACCAGATTTTAAGACATCATCGAACACTTCTAATGTATTTACTGCCCAAACATGTAGATGTAGATTATTTAATTTACAAAACTCAACTAACTTTTTCGAATAAACTTTTATACCTCTCCAAATATAAGGTGCTTGTAAAGCAGAAATATCAA
>VMBT01000444.1_pt1 | contig 26822 bp, 16 predicted proteins | sample 4404301 | NCBI WGS metagenome assembly VMBT01 (sample SAMN12238535, study PRJNA552566) | marine metagenome | isolation source: Coastal seawater | place: USA: coastal Georgia, Sapelo Island | collected 2008-08/2009-08
AGTATTACACATCTCTAAGCATCCTTGAGCAGCAAGCATTGAATATGCAAGTTCAAGATGAGATTGGTCTAGACAGATTTAAGACTGGTTTCTATGTTGATAACTTTGAAACTCATAAGGGAGATGTCAAGTCTATTGACTACTCTTGTGCTATCGATTCTCAGCAGTCTGTTCTGAGACCACAAGTTAGTGAAGAGAGTCTCCTCATCAAGGAAGTCAATACTAGAGAAGACCAGAGACGAGTTGCTGGTTATGTAAACAACAATGGTGTTCTTTCTCTGCCATTCACAAACCAGAGACTGCTTGGTAACAACTTTGCTACCAAGACTATCAATCCAAACCCATTTGTTGTTCTCCAGTATGTTGGTGATCTTGCTGTAGATCCTAATGTTGATTCCTGGTATGACAGAAATACTGTTCCTCTGGTAACAGATAACAACACTAATCTGTTTGTTCCTTTCCTTGCAAAGGATGATATCTCATCTGCATTCAGCAGTCTGTATAATTCATTCCTCGTAACATGGAATGGAACCGAGAGATCTTTCTACAACATCAATGGTCTATCCAAGACTAATGATGAGATTGTTGCGGAAGAGGTAACACCTGCATCTGTTGCAAGTTCTTCTAACATCAGTCCACAGAACAATGAAACTCCTAAGGGCGTATCTACTAAGACAAGTGGAGGCAAGTCTATTGTCAACTCCTTGCAGTATTTTGCTCGTAGCATTCCTGTTAAGTTCAACATTCGTAGACTGAAACCCAAGACTGAAGTATTCGTATTCCTAGAAGGTAAGAAGATTAACCGTTGGGTTGTTCCTGATATCAGATTCACTGGAATCCCTGGCAACTCTCTATCTACATTCAATGCTCCTATCATCACTGATGCAAATGGTAACGCAAGTGGTATCATCCTAATTCCTGCTGGTAAGGCACCACGTCAAGCAGCACAATGGACAGGTGATGCAGAAACTGTTTCCTATGATGCAAGTTCTGAAGAAGTCAAGATCACTACTGGTGAGAAGACTCTCAGATTTACATCTAGCAGCACCAATGTAGATAAGGAAACTGTAGAGACTTTTGCAGAAACTAAATTCTATGCAACTGGTCTGCTACCAGAAAATCCTGCTTCTATCGTATCTACAAAACCTGCTTACTTCAAGTCTAATGAAGGAACCCAGTTGGTCTCTAGCAACACTGAGCAAGAGCAAAAACCAAACCCACTCGCTCAAACTTTTAAGGTTGAGAACTATGAGGGCGGTGTATTCACAACTGGTGTAGATCTGTTCCTCAGCACTAAGAGCGACACCATTCCTCTTCGTGTATATCTGACTGATGTCAACTCCGAGAAACCAGGCAAGAATGTTGTTCCTGGAACTGAGGTTGTTGTCGAACCTTACACCTACCTGAAAGTATATGTTTCTGACACTGTTACTATTCTCAAGGATGAAACAATTTCTGGAGAGTCTAGCAATGCATCTGGTCCTGTATTGAAGGTTCTTGATAAGAACAACAACGAACTCGCTGTCTCGGAAGATAACGAGATTGTCTTGACTAATGAGCAGGTTTACACTGTCGTTCTTGACAATAACAATGGTATTTCATTCGTTCCCGATGAGCGTCTGAAGATCTCTTCTATCATTACATTCAACAATGCAAACAACACTGAGATTACTGCAAGAATTGCTAAGGACTCTGGTGTTGTCTCTGCACTGAAGGTTACCAATGCTGGTGATAACTATGACACTGCTACTATTACTATTGAGTCTCCAAGTCTACCTGGCGGTAGCAACGCAACTGGCACGGTTGTAGTCTCTGGTGGTCTGATTTATGATTCTACTATCACTCTTGCTGGCAGAGGATATACCGAACCACCTTCGATTGTTATTAGAGGCACAGGAATCGGTAACGGTGGAGCGGTTATCGAAGCAGAGATCGAAATTACAGAACCTGCTGTTAGAATGGGTGTTGCTACAGACACCACTGGCGTTGTTCCATCTACAACTCCAACCAAGTTCCACTTCGACTATCCTGTATATCTACAGAACAATACTGAGTATGCTTTGGTTGTCGAGACTGATTCTCAGGACTACAGCATCTGGGCGTCTAAACTTGGCGAGACTGAAATCGCAACTAACACCACAGTTACTACTAACCCATCACTCGGTTCTGTCTACAAGTCACAGAACACTGGTTCTTGGGTAGAGGATCTATTTGAAGATATCAAGTTCACTCTATATCGTGCTGAGTTTGACATCTCTTCCAATGCAACTATTGACATCACTAACCAGTCACTTGGTTATGAGAAGATGGTCAATGATCCTCTTGAGACCTATGCATTCGCAAATGCTAATGCAACATCTGAGTTGTTCAAGAACAACAACAATATCATCAAGGTCAATCATAAGAACCATGGATTTGAAGATGGTAGTTCATATGTGTTCTTCAAGAATCTAGAGACTACTGCTGGATTCACACAAGGAGCATTGAACACCACTCTGTTCAGGGTATCTAACTGTGGTGTCGATTCATTCTGTGTATCAGGAATTGGCAGAGCAGCAGATACAGTATTTGGTGGTGGTGCTAGCGGACTGATTACTTCTAACAAAAAGTATGAGAGAGTTCTTGCTCAGTTCTCTTACATCCAGTCACCATCTACAAACATTGATACTTCAATCAAGACAACTAACGTAGTTCCTATTGACTCTAACACTGTCAACTACACTTCTTACTCTACTGCTGATTTTGAAAGAACGTTCCTCAACGAAGAACAGTTCTTCATCAACCAGAAGGTTGTTGCATCCGACATCAACACTCTACTTAATAACCTCGGCAACAGTCTTGTTTACAGACTGACGCTTTCTTCTACTAAGTCATACCTGTCTCCAATCCTTGATCTCAAGACATCTTCTATCAAACTATCCTCCAACAGAATCGAGAATGGTTCTGGTAAGGAAAACAGATACGGTAAGAGATATCAAGTTATCGAGTTCTATCCTGTATACAGATTGACTCTAAGTGGTAACCTAGACAGCAACAGCAATCCAATTGTTGTTAACGTTGGTCAAACTGTTGAAGGTATTGGTAACGATGCTCAGAATATTGAACCATCTGGTTCTCGCGGTGAAGTTGTTAGATACAGAACTTCTGACAACACCATCTTTGTTAAGGTCAAGAACAACAATGTATTCAAAGCAAACGAACAACTCTTCTTCTCACTACAATCACAAGAGAGTGGTGCATTAGAAGATAACACAGTTGTCGTAAGTGCTGCTGGAGCAATCAAGGTAAATCCAAGTTTCTCCTTCGGTCAACTTGTTACTGGCATCAATCCTTCTGATCCTACTGAAACTTATGACAACCTAATCAACGGAACCGTTCGTGTTTGGGATGTTCCTTCTCAGACTCTGACTCTAGAGAATGATAAGCAACCAATTAATTCTGATTACGCTAGTGCCAGTGGAACTGGTTCTTTCATCAGAACCCAGCAAGTTGCTGATCAGTCTGCTGACATCTTTAGAGTTGGTGATCTTGTTTCCTGGTCAAACTTGGGAGCAGGTGATGAGAGATATTATGAAGTCAAGACCATGACATTCTCCGAGGGTGTAGACTTTGTTTCTGAAGACAGTGCAAAAGATACTTCCTCTGTTGCTAAGTATGTGACTAAGGAAATTAGTCTCACACAAGGTGCAACTGCAATTGATGTTATCATCACTGCAAATGTAACCGATAGCGAGAACATCCAACTTGCATATAAGACCAAGACAACTTCCATCCAGAAGAAGTTTGAAGATATTGAGTGGCAGTTCTTTAATGGAACTGGATTAGAGGACAAACCTAAACTTGCTACACCACAGAATACAATTTCTGCTCAGAAAGAAGAGCAGACAGCGTATCAAGAGTTTAGATATACAGTGGATAACCTAGATGAATTTACTTCATTCGGAGTTAAGATTTCGATGAAGACTGACGATCCATCTTACGTTCCTAAGATCCAAGACATTAGAGTTGTTGCATCAGTATGATAAAAGTCGAAGGTCATGATAACCTTTATAGAGACCCACAGACAGGGGCAATTGTAAACAAACAGTTGCCCCCTAAAAAGTCTGCGTCACAAACTATTTCAGCAATGAGGAGTGACATAAATACATTGAAGGAAGAACTATCTGACATCAAGCAACTTCTAAGAGAGATCGTAAAAAATGCCAGCAGTTAACGTCGCTAAATCAGACACCTTTGAAATTCAAAGGCAAAAAATCAATACTATTGGATCGCAGATCTTTGCTATCTCCGCTGGTGGCAGTGACCTATCGACTGGTATTCTAAAGTTAGGTGATGGAACCAAAGATGCTCCGTCGCTAGCATTTACCAACGATGCATCTCTTGGTTTCTTCAAGTCGAATCTTGGAGAATTGGCATTTGTTTCCACTGGCAAAAAAGTTTTTGGATTTGACGCATCCAGTCAAGTTGCATTTCAAGATTTCATTGTCAGAAAGAAAAGTCTAGAAACTACTGGTATTTCGATCTCAAATACTGGTGCTGGATATGATGAAGGAACCTACACAGATGTAACTTTTATTGGTGGCACAGGTTCTAATGGAGTTGCCACTATTGTTGTAACTGGTTTTGAAGGAAGTGTTACCGCAGAGGGTGATGATTATAATCCAGGAGCATATACTGGAGTCATTCTCGAAGGAGGAACAGGATCAGGAGCAACTATCTCCTTCACTGCTAATGCCACACTCGGTTCTATTACAGATGGGGGATCATCTCTCTCACCAGGAATTTATGCAAATGTTCCTCTAACAAATGTTTCTAGTAGCGGATCTGGCGCAGAAGCAACTGTTACTGTTACTGGAACTACTGAACTAACAATTGGTATCACCACAGCAGGATCTGGTCTAAGTGATGAAACTTACACAGACATTCCTCTGCTCAATACTCCAGATCAGACATTTGTCGTAACATCTATTGCTAATCCTGGAACTCCTCCACCAGATAACGTATATTCAATTGATGGAACTCAGCAAGCAACACTTTCTGTTGTAGAAGGAAGAACATACTGGTTTGATACTAGTGATTCTAGTGTAGAAACTCATCCTCTTGGTTTTAGAGATGACAATGAAAATGAGTTGCCATCTACTTACTTTGATGTAACTCAGTATGGTGCTGCTGGTAATGCAGGATCTTTCACTCAGTTGGTAATTAAACCAGGCGCATCAGATGCAGTTACAGGACTGACATACTATTGTTCTTCCCATGAAGGTATGGGTGGAACTATTAACTTGACTTCGGTTGGAGGTTCAACTAACTATGGAACTGGTGGATTGGCAACTGTTGTAGTTGCTACGAATGCAGTTTCTACCGTCACTGTAACTTCTGGTGGTTCTGGATATCAGCAAGGAGATTCTTTGACCCTTGCTGGTGTTACTGTTGGTGGTGACGGTGCTGTTCTATCTGGTGGTGTTGCTCTAACAGTTAGTGCTGCTACTTACAATGGTGTGGTAACTGATGTTACTGTTACTGACAATGGAACAGGATACGAGAATGGTGATGTCCTTTCTGCCAGCACTTCAGTCATTGGTGGAACAGGATCTAGTTTCCAATACACACTATCTCAAGATTCGGGAGCAATTTCTGCTGTAGCTTTCAGTGCATATGGTTCTGGATATACATCTGCAGATGTTCTCACACTCCCAGGTTCACTTACTGCAAGCACCACGGTTGCACTAGTAGATAGTGAACCTGTAATTACAGTTTCAAACTTAGCATCTACTGGAATTCAAGTTGGTTATATAATCACAGGTGCAACAGGAATTCCAAGCGGAGCAGTTGTTCAAGGAATTGATACTGATACCAATGCTATCACAATTGATGTTGATACTACTGGAACTGGAACTAGCAACGCAACATATACTCCACCTTGGGGAGCACAAACTGGTGCAACTGAATTCCAATACACTATTGGAAATGTCGGTCCAGTAAATTCGGTAACTATTACTGATGGTGGTGCGGGTTATGACGTTGGAGATGTTCTGACTGTTGCTGCATCTGAACTATCCGCAACTATTAATTACTCAGTTACTGTTGGTCTTGTTCAAACACTAACATTTAGCGGAACCGTCGCTGATAGTGCAATTAGTGTCGGAGATAATCTAAAGGTTCCTGATGGTGCTGTCACTTCAGTTACTCCAGCTGGTAATGCAGGAACTCCTGATGGTGAATACACAGGTGTTGCTGCTACTGGTGGATCTGGTAGTGGAGCAACATTTGATGTCACCAGAGATTCCCTTGGAGCTATTGCTAGTGTAACTGCATCAGATGGTGGAGGTGGACTAGGATATGCAGTTGGAAACACCTTAACTATTGCTGGTGCTTTGGTTGGTGGTGCCGATATTACTCTAACCGTAGATGAAGTAACTGTATCAACTCTACTTCCTGTATATAAAGTAGAGTCAACTGGTGGAAATATTGACAGTGTTACTGTCCTTGCTGCTGGTCTTGCCGCAGCTGCTGTTCTTCAAAAAGATGGAACCAACAATACATACACAGTTGCTACCGCTACTGCAGACTCAAATGGATTCTTTTTGAATGGAGACTTTGCACCAGAGTTTACTATTTACGAAGGTAGCACATATGTCTTTGACTATGCTTCTATTGTAGAAGAATATGACTTTGCTCTATCTGAATCTCCAGATGGATCTAATACCACAGTTACTGGTATTACTTCAGTTGCAACGCTAGGAAGCACTACTCTTACGCTATCCAGCGTAGCGGGTATCATTCCAGGGATGGCAGTTACAGTTACTGCTGGTGATGGAGCATTCCCGATTGGAACAGTAGTTGAATCCATTAATGGAAGTGATATTACTGTATCTGCTAACCCATCACTAGGTGGCGCTGTAACACTAACATTCACTGGATCAGCATTCCTACAAGGCGTCACGACAGTCAATGGTGTTTTGACTCTTAGTGTAAATGCAAATACTCCAGATCTATATTACTTCTCACCACTCAACCCTGGATTTGGTGGAAATGCTCTTCTGACGTTCGATGCAAACAATCCAAAAGTATTCGGTGATGGAGCGGAGTTTACAGTAACTAGTGTTCTCACTGAAGATCTAATCAAAGGGGAAGTAGCATCAGGAAATCTGCTAGCAGAAAGTGCAACTATTACTACTGATCTCAATGCTGTAAACATTATTGCATCAGAATCAGTAACTGCGTTAACAGGAACACTAACTACCCTGAACGCAACAAACATTCAAGGTAGTATTATTAGTTTGTCATCTTCTCAGACCAATATCAATTCTGTTTTCAACTTCGGAAATGGTCAACTGACAATCGAATCTGCAAGTGGAGATTTTACAACTGCAGGAGAACTTAAAACAACTGGTCAACTGAATATAAATGATTCTCTGCTTGTAAATTCAAATGTAATCAGTGCAGCTGCTGGTCTTGATATTGAATTTGCACCACCAGTAAACCAAGTTGCAAAGGTTGATGCATCAACAGCATTTGGTATTGCTTCTGGTTCTGAAGCAGATAAACCTGTTACTGCATACAATGGTTACATCAGATTTAATACTGATAGCAATCAGTATGAAGGATATAGTGAATCAAATAGTTCTTGGTCTTCTCTTGGTGGTGTTCGTGACCTTGATGGAAACACGACTATTCTTGCTGAAGAAACTGTAGGTGCTGATGATAACACTCTATGGTTTATTCAAGACGGCACAAATACTCTCAAGTTTACTCCAAACTATGTTGAGTTTATCAATGTCAAGAAACTAAGATCACTAAATGTTAATGCTCCTGCCTTTGAAGAATGGAGAGCAAATACTAGTGTAGATGTTGGTGATTACCTGAAGTATGGTAACGATGTTTATGAAGTTACTGGAGCAGGAACGACAGCAACATCTGGAAACGAACCAAATGATACTAGTGGCAATCCATTTACTAATGGAAGTGCGACTCTTGTATACAACACAACTGCTGTTGCTCCAATTACTATTGAAGAAACTTCAGAATTCAGAATTGCTCCACAAGGAGGAACTGATTTTGTAGTTAATGGAGAACTGAGACTCTCTGGCAATAAATTCTCGTCAGATATTTCTGATATCGAAATTGCACCAAACTCTGGTCAAAAGGTATTCATCAACGCAACAACATCTCTTGTAATTCCTGTTGGTGATAATAATTCTAAGGGAACTCCTGCTCAAGGTTCTATCAGATATAATACTGACGATACTACATTTGAAGGATACGATGGTGTTCAGTGGGGTTCTCTAGGAGGAGTTAAGGATATTGATGGAGACACTCTAATCAAACCAGAGAGTGTTCCAAACGCTGACGAAGATACTCTATTCTTCGTTAATGCAAATGCTGAGTCTATGAGACTCACTACAACTGAACTACAATTTGATGCTGTAAGCACTATTACGTCTCAGACATCAAATAGTTTGACCATTACTGCAGGAAGTTTGTTCTTGGGCAATAATGTAGATACAACACTAGACAATACATCATCAACTTCAACTTTCCTACATACATCTAAAGAATTCTTTGACATTGGTCTATCTGTTGGTCTAAATGTAGATCCTTTGTTGAGACTAAATGATAATGGTGATATTCTTTATAACTTAGGATTCGGAACAGGAACATTTAGTGGAGTAACTCTACTAGATACAGATCTGAGATCATTTGAACTAGCACATACTAGACAGTTTACTACCAAATATGATCTGACCAAAGGAACGATTGATCAAGGTGCAGCGAGTCTATATAATCCAGCTACTGATGAAGCTGCAAAAGTTACTATTACTGCATATAATACAAACAGCACACATAAAGAGGTTCTTGAATTCACTGTTATAGATAGAGGATCTGATATCTTCTATACAGAAATTGGTAATATCAAAACTGGTCAAGAAATTATCAGTGCTGAGTTTGACTTTAACGCTAGCGGTGAGGTTCGCGTTACCACAACTCTAGATTCTGCTTTAAACAATAACAACTTGGTTAATGTAACTGTGGTTTCGCAAATCATCAAAAAATAAGGGGTAGGCAATGGCAAACAATTTAGAAAATTTTGATTCCGTTGGAGGATTTTCTGTATCAAATACAGAAATGATCAATGAGTTGAAAGATGTAAAAAACGTCAACTCATTAGAACTGAAAAATTCTTTCTATGCTAGCGATAGCAGTGCTTCTCATTATATTCTGAGAGGTTTGAATACTTCTATTCTTTCTGTTGATAATGTCAATACTCTAATTGAATTACCAAACAATACTATTAATTTTGTTGAGGCGCATGTCATCGGTGTAAATGATTCTGGCGCTGGGCACGTATCATTGAAATTGGATGCTGTAGTTTCTGTTGATTCTGCGGGAGCTAAAACATCATTCTCCACAATGGAAACTATCATCGAAGATAGTATTCCAACGAATCAAACATGGACTATTGAACCTTTCACTGGCGGTGCTGCAAACAGATTTAGTTTTCAGACTACAAGGATTGGAACTACTCAGAATATCAAATGGATTGCATACGTTAAAGTGGTAAGTATTGCCTGGCAGTGATGCTAAATAGATAAGAGAATAAAATCATCAGCAGGTTGCGTAGAAGATGAGCTTTAAGTTTAATTCTGACAGGGAACAAATCAGAGCAATCTCTCCTTCTCTTATCGGAGACAACGAACTCACTATTAGAGGTGGGGTTGGATCTAATGAGAGGGAGATCCTTAGAACGCTACTTGACCCAGGAACCAGTCTACCTCGCGTTGGTATCAACCGAACTGGTCAAAGAATTGATACTATTTCTGTAACCAACCCAGGTGGAGGTTACACTGATATCCCGACAGTAACTATTGCGCCTCCTCCTGCTGGTGGTCTTCAAGCGTTTGCGTCTGCTCAGATTTCTGAAGGTAGACTTGTTGGTGTTGTTATTGATAATCCTGGTGCTGGTTATACAGATGCTCCTGCTGTAAGTATCAGTGGTGGAAATGGTGTAGGTGCTGCTGCAACTGCATTCCTAGACACCGTTGACTTTGAACTTGACATTAATGGTGCTATCAGAACATCTACGTCTATCATTTCTGATACTGCGCGAATTCTAAACCTAGACATTGAAAACCTAGTTACTCCCGACGCACAATACAGAGCACCAAACCTCAAAACATTCATTAACAACACAGGTATCCCCTGGGCGCGTGACACATTTATCCAGAAGAATACTTTTGTATATCGTGGACCTAATGTTTATCAGTCACTGAATGAAGGAACCACTGATGCAAATCCACTGAATCCTCCTCTTCATACTGATGGTATTGTATTGAATGGTAACGATCTGGATGATGCTGTTCCAGGTGTTCAGTTTAAGCACATTGGTTTCCGTGTATCAAACCCCAACGAAGTATACTACAACGAAACTGGCGAAGCTGGTATCTATCCAAGATCTATCACACCTCTCTTGGGTGATAAGTCTGACAAGATTGCAACTACTGAATACGTCCTCAACCTAGCAACGAATGACGTTGGTGGTCGTATCTATGTTTCGCAGCAGATTGGTAACGACGAGAATGATGGTCGTTCTGCTGTCAACCCAGTTAGAACCATTAAGAGAGCATGTCAATTGGCATGGGCAACTCCTGGAGTCAAGGAGTCGATCATCGTTTCTGGTGGTGACTATGTAGAAGATAACCCCATTTCAATTCCACCTGATGCATCCGTTGTTGGTGACAACCTGCGTCTGGTTATCATTAGACCAAATAACCCAAGAAAGCACATCTTCAAGTTCGGTGACAAGAACTATGTCATCGGTGTAACTTATAGAGACTATGTTGACTCAGATGGAGATGAGCAGCATACCTGGGACTTTGCTATGGTCTTTGACGATAAGCAAAGAGTTACTTATGACTATGATGTCAATGGAGACTTTGGAACTAGTTTCCCAATTGGTCACCAAGTTTTTGGTGAGCAAATTTTCAGAGCAACCTTCCAGTCAAACGCTGGTCTACAAAATCTAACTGCCAATCAAACACTAAGAGGTGAAAATGCTGGTGGTCTAATTTCTTCCAGAAACGTAAACTTTGATTTAACGTCAGGACCATCTGCATATCTAACAGGAACATTTGATTTTGTTGTAACCAATGGTTCTATTTCAACTGGTGAAACACTATTCTTTGCTGGTGCAGGAACAGAAAGGTTCCAGATTAATACTGCATACGATCTGAATGATCTTGTATGGACGGAAGATCATCTATACCAAGTAACAGTTGCTGGAACATCTGGAACAACTAACCCAACACATGATGCTGGTGCTGTGACAAATGGAACAGCTGAGTTTACATATTTGAGAGATACTTACTCACTAGTAACTACTGATATTATCTCAATTCGAGCTGAGGGTGAGGTTGTCTTTGAAGACACTGATATTCTGTCTGTTCTTCCTATTTCTCGCATCGATTTCTCTCAGCAAGGAACTGATGCAGTCGCTACTGGTGGTTTTGGAGACTATGGAACTCCAGAAGATCTTGGTGGTATTATCTTCTATACCAACCCACTGGTAGAAGATGATAACATTCATGACTACAAAGAAGGTCAGATGATCGAGATTACTGGTATGCCTACCAGCGCACCAGATCTATCTGCTTTGAATGGTAAGCAAAGAATCTATAAGGTCATCGAAGATCCTGATGGCAGATCAAGAAGATTTGTTATTCCTAAGAAGTATCCATCACTGACAAACGACAACTTCACAGGATTCTCTCTTGATGCTTCTGTTAAGTCATATGCTAAGTCAGTAACTTTCTCGCTTCTAAACTCTCCATTTAAATTTAATGAAGCAACTCCTGTTGCAAGGAGATTCCAAGATGCTGGTCTGCAAATCAAGAACAATAGAGAATTTATTGCAGATGAAGTAGTTGGTCGCATCAATGATGAATTCAAGAAAGATTACTTCGCTGTTTATGACATTGGTGGAACACCATCTACAACACTAACACCATCAAACGTAACTTATGATCCTGCAACTGGTGTTGCAACATTCACTGTTACGAGTCATGGTCTCTCTAATGGAGATGGCGTAAGAATCATTGATGAATCTATTACGTTCACTTGTGCCATGGATGGTAACAAGACTGAACACTCGTATCCAGATTCTCATCATTATTCTAGTGGCAAGTCTCTTCCTGTTGAAAACGCTACTACAAATACTTTTGAACTTAACGTTGGTGTATCTGGTCCTGACCAGCAGTTTACTCCTATTGCAGCATCATATAACCCTGCTACAGGTGATCTAGTCCTAGACTTGGATACTGCTCATGGTCTCTCTGTAGGTGAAGGTATTGTCATTGACGACAACTCATTGTCCTTCACTTGCTCGATGGACAATTATGATTCTGTCAAGACATATCCACGTCCAGGTATTGATCCTTATGCTGGTAGATCAATTCCTATCACAGCAGTTCCATCTGATACCGAGATCACACTAAACGTTGGTATTTCTGGTCCAAATAAATCATTCACCCCAACTGATGCAACATATGATCCTGTAACTGGTGACATGACTGTCACTGTGGGTCAGCATGGTCTTGGAGTCGGTCGTGGTATTGTTATTGAGAACAATTCATTTACATTTACATGTGCAACAGATGGCAATGTAGAAGAGAAGACTTATCCACGTTCTGGTCAGGACCCATATGCAGATGGTAAGTCTATCCCCATTACTGCAGTTGGAAGCACATCACATACCGTAACTGATGCAACCTATAACCCAGTTACTGGCGTAGTCGAACTGACTATTCCAAGTCATGGATTTACTCAAGGTGACTACATTAAACTAGATGATCTTTCGCTGGTCTTCTCTTGTGAACTAGATGGCAACGTAACTAATAAATCATATCCCCGTGCTGGATATGATTATCCATCTGGTCGCTGGTTGGAGATTAGCGAAGTAGCAGCAAATACATTTAGAATTGATATCGGACCTTCGTCCTATACTGGCGCACATACTTTTGTGAGTGCAGTTGCTAATGGTCTAGATCGTCAAGATGGAACATTTACTGTTAATGTTGGTGCAATTTCAAGTCCTTCTGATCAGTCTGCACATACATTTGTAAGTGCTGAAACTAACGCGATCAGACATAATCCACAGTCTGCTCATACTTTCCAAGGTGCAACTTCCAATGCAATCAAGCATCTACCACAGTCTGCACATACATTCATTAGATCTGCTCAGGACTCACTAGTTGTAGGTGGTTCTGAATTCAAGATCTACTTGGGAACCTCTAGATTCATCCATGAATATGTAAGCGGAGGAACCGTTACATTCGGAGGAACTACAGCAAATATTACAAACTTTGTTTACGATAATGTTATCACTGGAACTGCTGTCGTTTCGATGGATCAGTCTTTGGGAGCACTAGCAGAAGATGATATCGTCCAGATTGCAGATATTACGCTGCGTTGTGTTGTAGATGGAGTAACTACAGAAAAAACTTATCCAAGTTTCAATATTCCAGTTAGTGATGACAAGTGCCGTAGAGACATCAGACACTTCCTCAATGCACTAGTAGAAGACCTTGAGTTTGGAAGCAACAACAATATTGTTTCTGCAGCAAGAAGATATGTAGATGGAACAAACACTCAAATTGATTTTGTTGATAACGAGATCATTCAAACTGTTCGTGCTATTGAGTATGCTAGAGAACTGGCAACCTATGCTATGAGCAAATGGAGAACTGGAAACAGAACTCCAACAGATCCTGTCTACACACCTCAGTATTCTACTCTACCAAGATATTTTGATGAGACCATCATTGATGATGGACAATCACCTGCTTGTGCTAACGTAGCATCTGCTATTGATACCCTATCGTATCTGTTTGTTGATGTTCTAGCAAATGATTCTTCTGGAACTGTTCTAGATGCTGCATATCTGATCGCTAGAAATAGACATCATATTGCAGATGAAGCATACAACCTTGCTATTGCTAATTATCCATCTCTTGGTCTCATTAATATTGATGAGCGTAAGTGCCGTAGAGACATTAACTTCATCCTCAGTGGATGGATTAGAGACCTTGTTCTCGGAGGAAACTCTGGCACAGTAACTAATGCTGAAGCATACTTCAACGGTGGTCAACTTGCTGGTATTCCACAATCAGAACTTGGTGCAACTCTGTTTGCTTTTGAAAAGACCAGAGATCTAGCAATCGCAGCAATGCGTGGTTGGAAGACTGCTGCAGGAACTGCATATCCTGCTGCTACATACACACCAATCCCAAGATTTACTGATGCTACTATTCTTGCTGATCCTAATGGCAACCCACTATGTGCTGACGTAGAAGCAAGTATCACAACTCTACATGCTCTACTAGAAGATATTCTAGATAGCACGATTGCTCCTGGTGCTACAGAGAAAAATACAGGAACTCTATTTGATATTGCTGGCATAATCAATTATGCAGATAGCGTTATCACTGATGCTAGAGGAAATGTCATCACCGTTAAAGGAACCTACGATGACTTCCCAATCATCGAAGCATCTCCATACACCCAGAACTCTTCTATCATCTCAAGACTTGGTGGTAGTGGTGCTCTGATTGATGGTTCTAAGGTCAAACAACCTAACTGCCCAAGAGCAGGTCTTACTCAGCAGGGAGAAGCGAAGTTCCCCAACCAGGGTAAGTCGATGGTTGCATCTGCCTTCACGATTGTTTCTGAAGGTGGTATTGGTTATAAGATCATCGAAGATGGTTACACTCAGTTGGTTTCTGTCTTCTGTATCTTCTGTTCAGATGGTGTTCTCGCTGATACTGGTGGTTATGCATCTATCACCAACTCTGCTACAAACTTTGGTATCTATGCGCTTAGAGCAACTGGATTCAGAAGAGAAGCATATGAGTTTGACGTTGCTACTATCACCAACGTATCATCTACTCCAACAGGAAGAACTATCTTCAGTGTTAGTGGTCTCGGAAGAGAACCACTTGAGCACTATGTTGTCAAGATTGATGGTTATGAAAATGCCAACCCAGACATCGAATACTTTGTTGATGTTGTAGAAGGCGTTACCGTTGGTCCTCCTTTCTCTGCTCAGATTACTCTTGAATCTGGTTCTGGTGGTAGCGCAGAATTTAGAGATCTTTCTACCAATGCTATCGTCAGTCTTGCATCTCTGGTTGGAGAAACTGTCAGACTGCACAGACCATCTATCGTTAACTCCTCCTCACACACCTGGGAATATGCTGGTTCTGGAACCAGTTATCTTGCTCTACCTGAGAACGGTGGTGTTAAGGTTGAGGCAAACGAACAAGTCTCCGAGAACTATGGTAGAACATACGTCTCTGGTACTGACGAACTAGGTGACTTCAAGGTTGGTACATTTGCAAGAATTGAAAACAGAACTGGTAACATCACCTTTACGGGTACGGTTACCATCTCGGAAGTTGAATTCTTGAAACTGAAAGGTGGCGACGTTGTTGTTACTGGTTTCGACAATAGCAACACACTGGGTGGCGCTAATACTAGTGACTCCAAACTGCCAACTCAGAAAGCAGTTAAGGACTTCATCACTAACAATCTTGGTCCTTACATCAACAAACCATACTCTACGAACCCAGTTCCTAGAGCACTGGTTGAACTTACTGATTCTGGTAAGATCTCCGAAGATCAGATTCCACCCCTACGTCCTTTCCAAGTCTATACTGTAGGACCAGGAGAAAGAACTTCAGTTGAAGGAGCACTTGCTGGTGATATTGCAATTGAGCAATCCACCCCACCACAGTCCTTCATTCTGAATAATGATAATGATAGTCTGTTCCTAGGATTCCCTGTTGATTCTACTCTATCATTTACTATTGGAGATATCTTCACTGGTGATTTGTCTGGAGGTAAGATCCAAGCAACTGAATACAGAACTGGTGTTCTTTATCAAATCAACCTAACCGATTCTGGTTCTGGTTATATTACTCCACCTGTTGTTACGATTGCTGGAACCACTCAATCAGGTGGTGTTCAAGCAGCTGCTACTACTCAAATCGCTAATGGTCAGGTTGTCCTGATTGAAATTGTAGACTTCAATGGTTTCATTGGTGGTAAAGGATATACCTCACCACCTACCATTACTATCGCTGCTCCTGCTGGATCAGGAACACAAGCAACTGCTGTTGGTTTGATTGAAAGTAGACTTTATGGTGATATTGTCAACAACATCAAGATTACTGAAACCGATGACATTCTGTCAAGTGATCTTCCCGCAGAGACCGTTAATATCACTCGTGTTGTTAACACATCTGGTAGCAACTCACTCAACTGGATTTCACTATCATCTGATAGCATCTCCGCGAACCAGATTACATCTGGTATTATCTCAACTGCACGTCTTGCATCCAACGCATCTGGAGAAACCAGTGCTGCTAACTCTTTCACCTTCCTAAGAGGTGACCAAGCATATGCACCTGCAGTTCAAACACTGAAAGGACCTGAAACAAGATACTTCGGTATTCTTAAAACAACAGCTTCTACTAACGCATCTCAGTTGGTATTTGAAGGATCAACTCAGTTTGGTCTGGGTCATGAAGTCAAAAATAATGTAGTAGGTATTCAAGCAGATACTAATATTGATGGTATTCTAACAGAAAATGGGGAGACCACAGTTAGTATTGATAAATTCCTAACTGCAACTCTACCTGCTGGAACAGTTATTGAGTTTGATAGAGGTCGTTCACCACTTACATTTGAATCTTCACAGACTCAAGGTGAATTTGTTGAGGCGATCGTTATTCAGAATGGTGGTAGTGGTTATGATAATGGTCCATTCTTCAACGTTGCTATCGGCGGTGGAAATGGAACTGGACTGAGAGCAAATATCTTCACGACCAATGGTTCAGTTACTGGAGTAACTATTGTTTCTGGTGGTGAAGGATATGGTCAGAACACCGATCTCCAAAGTGTTGACTTCATTTGTGACATTCCATCTGAACTTGGAACTAATGGAACTGGTCTAGTTCTCCTTGCAAAAGTTACTACTGTTCTTAGACAGTATGCTAACGTTTCTATTGACATCGACAGAGTTACTAACCAAACTCTAAATGAAGATGCTTTCGGAACACTTGGTGTTGCTAGATTTAGGAAGTCTCAGTTTGTCATTGGACAGTCTGGAAATGGTTCTGTAGAAATTAACACTGGACCTGACTCTGGTCTTGATGCTGATACACTGGACGGCGCACAGGGTGCGTTCTACTTGAACGCTGGTAACCTGAACGCTGGTTTCCTTAAGATTGAAAGACTTTCTGGAACTTACAACATTGGAATTTCTGGTAGATCTGGTTCTACCATTAAACTAATTACATCAACCAACTCCCCAACTGGTAACCTAGCACCTAACGAATTCAGTGAAGGTGTCATTTGTGATACTAAGAACAACTCTGCTGATGGTCTGTTTGACGGTGGCACACGTCACATGGTCATGACCTTTAGAGCAGGTGGTTCTGACTTTGATGCTACATTTGGTGGTGTCAGACAACTTGCAATCACGGATGGAACTCCTCTAAACGGTGGCAACCTGTGGTTGCGTGGTTCTCATACAAGTCCTGCTAACGCATTCGGTGGTTGGAATCTTATCTGGCATTCCGAAAATGATGGTGTTGGATCAGGACTAGATGCTGACCGTTTGGATTCAAGACAGGGTTCATGGTATCAAAATGCTGTTAACATAAACGAAGGAGTTCTTGCTAATAACAGAATTCCTGTTCACCAGACAGCAAGAGATTTCAATGAAAAGATTAGAATCGTAGATTGGACTGGAACTCCTAGATACCAAATCCTAATTCGCGATGAACTTCTTGGTAGTGCTGCTCCATTCCTACCTGGGTCAACTGTAAACCTATATGATGCAGGAGATAATGGTGTTGGTTCTATCTCTATCTCCAAAGTAACTCCTTATCAGGATGTAAATGATGCTTCCAATAACTACACAATTCTTGTTGGTAGTCTGACCACTGGTGATTTCGTTGATGCTAACGGAAACACTATCGCTAAGTTTATTGGAACTGGTGGTGTTGCAAACGCATACGAATTCCAAGACTGGAGTATCTCCAACCTAGATGATAATGCTGATGGAGATGTAGATGGAACGTTTGAAGTCATCGACATGACTTCTGATGGTGGTAATGCTAGACTGAAACTAGGTAGAATTGATGGTCAGCAGTCATCTGATCCATCGATCTATTTCAGATCTTCACAATCACCTGCATCTAATTATAACTCTGCACTTATTGCATCTGGTGGTAATGCTGGTGATGGTAGCGGTTCACTAGAACTGAAAGTTGCTAATGAATATGCTTTCACCATCAATGGCAACTACTTCTGGAACCAAGCAAATATTGAGTTCCATACTGGTAACATTGCTCCTACAACTGATCAGCAAGGTGCTATCACTGTAAGATCTGGCGTAATGCGAGATGTTAACGGTAACTTTGAAGCAGGAGTAATTACAGCAGACCTAACGGGTGCTGCCTCAGAAAACGTTCTGAAGGCAGGCGACACCATGTCTGGTTCTTTGACAATTGGTGGTGTTACTGCTGCTAACCAGGCACTAGAAGTTTCTGGTAGAGCAGACTTCCTGAGCAACATTACTGTTGCTGCTGATCTAACGGTTGATGGTAGCGTCTTCCACGTTGATGCTGCAGATGACGCAGTTGGTTTCGGAACCTCATCTCCTGAGACTGGAGTTCCAATCCATGTGTATAAAAATACTGGCAATGATACTGTTCCTACGTTGCTTAGACTAGAAACTCTCAGGGGTGATTTTACAACCGTCCCTGGTGGTTCTCAGATTATGTTTAAGAACCAGGACAGCAACAACGCTGTTAATGAAGCTTTCATTCAAGCAATCACTGTAAATGCTGCTACCTATGGTGATAATGATGAAGCAAATACCAACTTCATCTTTAGGCAGACAAATAATGGCACTGCACGAGATAACATGATCATCACAGGTGATGGTCGTGTTGGTATCAATATAATGAATCCAACTGAAAAACTGCACGTCGAAGGAAATGCATATGTTTCTCAGTCAATTACATCAATCGAAGGTCTAACACTTGGAACTACTGCTAATAACGATGAAGCTCCTATCTTCTTCCTAGGAAACACTGGTGGTCTCGTAAGTGGTGGTCCTGACCAGTTGAGCAACTTCCGTATGGGTAACGGTATCATTAGCGGAGACATCTTTGAGATTACCGCTAATGATGGAAGTGTTGGTGCTACTTCTTGGAAGGCAACCCCAGCACTTGCTATCCAAGGAACCAACAACAGAGTTGCTATCAACACTGATTCGTTCCAAGGCAATGATCCCGAAGACAATACCCTCAGAACTTACACTCTAAATATTGAGGGTGATGTCAACTTCAACGGAACTCTGTTCCAGAATAACGGTGAGTTCGTTACTTCTCGTTGGACTGAAGCACCTAATGAAGCAGATATCTACAGACCATCGTTTGTTGGTATTAACTTCCAGAGTGATAGAAATCCAGAAGAAGCACTAGAAGTTGAAGGTAACATTGAAGTCAGTGGAAACCTACAAATCAATGGAGATGTTCAGTGGATTGATACTTACGGTGTCATCAGAACAACTCGTCAAACAATTGATCAGGACATTACGGTCCCCAACTCAACCAACGCACTAAGTCACGGTATTGTTAATATAAATAATAGCAGGACTGTTACAGTTGGTGCTGGAGCAATCTGGACAATTGTATAAACTTTTTGCTTACTAATATGTCTGAACTAAGAGTAAATAGTATTAGATCTGTCAGCGGTAGTAGTTCTATCGCTATTGGAAATGATGGATCACTTGATGTCCCTGGTGGACTAACCGTTGCAGGTAAAGATGTTAGTGGCGGAGGACTAGAATCTGGTCCTTCATCCGAAAGACCTACTGCTGCGCCCAATGTTCTCAGATGGAATACTTCTACTGAAGTATTGGAGACATATTTTCCATTCAGCACTAACCAGAGTGATCCTGGTTGGGTTGCTGTTGGAGGAAGAAATCTGCTAGCAAGAGTCATTCGCAATGACGCATGGTCTAGTTGTGATATTAGATGGGGTGAGTCTGATAACCGTAACTCAAAGTATTATGGTTATGAGATTGAAGCAACGTTCTATGAACCATCTTCAGCTAACAGAAACATGTATGCTAGATGGATTCGTGGTGATTCTTCAGTTGATAGTGGTAACAATTATAGATGGTCTTACGAGTGGATTCACTCTAATGATGGTATTTCTAGACATAATGCTAGACCAACAACTTACTTCCCAATTTCAACATCAAACAACGGTTCATACCAGTTGAGATCAAACGGAGAGGCAACACTAAGAACATCGATTAAGATGTCCAACTGCCCTAACGCATCTACTGCAGAAAGATGGTCATTCACTGTTCACAGTGGAGGAGACTCCGAGCAGGATGGATTCTACATGGTTGGCGGTGGTGTTTGGAGATGTCCTTTTAGAAAGAACTCCAACGCTTATCCACTAAATGGCATCAGATTCTATCTGTCAGGTGGAACAATGAGAGGAACCACAGGTCCAAATACTATTATTTCAGTATTCGGAATCTCTGGTTACGAGACAGAAAACATGGGTTACGTTACCGTAGGATAATCAAATGGCAGAACTAAGACCAATTACAAGAGAAGAAAAAATCAAGTTCTATAGAGATCTTGGTTATAGTGAAACAGATCAGACTCACATCGAGTCTGATGGTGTTACTAGTAGACCTTGGACAGCAGAAGAATTTGAAGAGTCTGTCTGGTTGTTCTGGTTGCACCCAGATGAGCACGGAAAAGATCTTTCGTATGTTGGAAGACGTAGAGAAGCGTATCCAAATGAAGTAGAGCAACTAGATACTCTATGGAAGATGGTAAATCATCTGATCTCAAGAGGTGTCGATGTTGGTCCTGAAGCTCAAGCTATGGCAGAACAGATCAAGCAAATTAAAACTTCGATTCCAAAATATTCTAAACCTGCGTGATATAATAGAAACAACTGAGTTAAATTATGGCACTTGATAATATTTTTTCTACCCCTTTGGGTAGATATGAGATTTTGTCTGGAAGCGATCAGATGACATCTGATCTAGCAAATCGTCTCTACGAAATCGAAGAAGAGTTTAGTGGAGATTACGATCCATATTCTCTAAAAGGAAAGTCTGCATTCCACTCACCAGCAAACTTGGTGTTTGGTGATGACAGAACTTCTGTTGCTTTGCGACGCATGATTTTTGATGTGTGTCGTCTGTATGCAGATGAGCAAGATATTGCTTTTCCACCAGATCTGTCAGGACTAAAGAAGTTTGATTGTTGGGGTGTTATTCTCAGACAGGGAGACTACTCAACAACACACTCACATCCAGATTGTAAATTTTCTGGAGTATTGTATGTGAAAGTTCCTGAGTCTATGTCAGAAGAGGAAGGAAATCTAGTATTAATTGATCCTAGACCTGGAGCAAGATCTTCTGGTTTGTATGGATCTAGAATTTTCCAAGTAAAACCAGAACAAGGAGTAATGTATTGTTTCCCCAACTGGTTGGAACACTACGTAGAATCACATTCATGTGAGGGAGACCGTATCTCCATCTCATGGAACATCGATTGGTAAGCAAATAAATACATCGTATATCATATATCGCTATGGATCCCGCAACACTTAAGAAAAACTTTGAAGAGCAAATTGCTACTACTGTAAAGCAAATTGGAGAACTCGAAGAGAACCTGAAAAAAGCAAAAGAATATAAAATCAAACTAGAAGGAGGTCTAGAGACTCTAGGACTTCTAGAAGGAGACGCAGATTCAGACGTTCCAGCAGAAGAAGCACCTGCAGAATAACCCTAGTTCCCTGCCTGATAAATACAGGTAGGGACTTTTTGTATCTAGATGCATGGCTTCACCAGCAACAAAGCAAGAATTAATTGATTATTGCAAACGTCAACTGGGTGCTCCAGTGCTGCAGATTAATGTTGCAGACGAGCAAGCAGATGATATCATTGATCAGGCAATTCAGTATTACCACGAATATCATTTCGATGGTGTGGAGAGGATGTATCTCAAGCACAAGTTTACTGCTGACGATGTAACTCGATTTACTGAGTCAGATCAAGATACTACTGCGTCAAATAGTGATGCCTGGGAGAACAGAAACAATTACATCCAAGTCCCTGATGCTGTAATTGGTATCTCCAAAGTATTTGGTGTCTCCTCAAACTTCATGAGGAACAACTTGTTTGGTATGAGCAACCAATACTATCTGATGGATCTGTTTTCATTCTCATCAGGTTCTGCATTTAGTTTTGGTAACTTTGACCTGACCAACTACTTCATGATCAAGCAGCACTTCGAGACTATTGATATGATTATCAATACTGGTGCTCTTATTGAGTATAGATTTAATAAGAGACAAGATCGTCTCTTTATTGATATCGACAAGTCAAGGATTGTAGAGGATCAATATCTACTCATTGATTGTCATCGTTATCTTGATCCTACTGAGTTCACTCAGGTTTATGATGATAGTTTTGTCAAGAAATATGCTACTGCTCTACTGAAGAGACAGTGGGGACAGAACCTAATCAAGTATAACGCAGTTCAACTTCCTGGTGGTGTCACTCTCAATGGTCGTCAGATCTGGGAAGATGGTAACAATGAAGTGAAGGAACTGGAGTCAAGAATGATGACAGATTACTCACTCCCACCCATGGACATGATCGGATAAGATGCCAACATCACCCTATTTTCCAACATACTACGGCGGCACGACTGGCGAGCAAGGTCTCGTCCAGGATCTTGTGGATGAGCAGATCAAACTGTTCGGCACAGATATCTACTACTTGCCAAGAACTCTCATTACTGATGGGGTCTTGGATGATGTCATCTACAATAAGTTTGAGAGTCAGTTTCAGGTAGAGATGCTTCTACAGAACGTAGAAGGTTTCGGGTCACCATCAGAATTCATCAGCAAGTTTGGACTTCGTATTACCGACGAGGTTCGTTTTGTTGTGTCTCAACGTAGATGGGAAGAAGCAGCAGATGGTTACACTTTGACTGTTCCTACTCGTCCTAATGAGGGAGACCTACTCTACTTCCCACTTACACAAGATATCTACGAGATCAAGTTTGTAGAAAGAGAAGATCCATTCTACCAGTTGGGTAAGATTTACTTCTACACCATGACTGCTGAGATCTATGAGTATGGCAGTGACGACATCTCCACAGGTGTTGAGGAGATCGATGTTCTTGAAACCATCATGTCTCCTGCTATCCTTATGTTTATGGATCCTGGTGGTGTTGGAGACTTTACTGTTGGGGAAGAAGTTGTAGGTGATGAGTTCCTTGCTAAGGCAACTGGAACTACAGATGGCGATGCTGTCGATAGCATCACTATTACAGACTCTGGATCACATTACAGTCAATCATTACCACCTACGGTCACTATTTCAGGAGGCGGAGGAAATGGAGCAACAGCCACTGCAACGGTTAGTTCGACTGGTCTTGTTACTGATATCACTATCACTAGTGGGGGTAGTGGGTATACAACTGCTCCTACTGTTACTATTGACTACTCACCTAAAGATAACAGAGCAGAAGTCAAGTCCTGGGATTCCGCCACAAGAAAACTTGAGATCCTTAATAGAACAGGAACCTTCACAACTGCAGAGACCATAACTGGTTTAACGTCAGGTGCCAAGTGGAGTCCAGAGTCTTACGACACTCTAAATAATACAAACAGCGAGTATGATCAAAATCGAGAGATCGAAGATGCCGCTGACAATATTATTGATTGGACTGAAGGTAATCCGTTCGGTGAAGCAGGAAACTATACAGGTAGCATCTGATGTTAGGGTCACATTTTTATAACGAAATCATTCGTAGAAATATTATTGGGTTTGGAACCCTATTCAATAATATTACTTTGAAGAAGGTTGATCCTTCTGATAACTCTGTATTGGAAGAAGAGAAAGTTCCTTTGGCGTATGGTCCAAAGGCAAAGTTCTTGACTCGCCTAGAACAGAACCCTGATGTTAGCAGAAAGATTGCTATTACTTTGCCACGTCTCTACTTCGAGATGACTGGTATTGGGTATGATGCCCAACGTAAAACATCACCTGTCCAAAAATATAGAACTATTATTCAGGATGATGGCACCGAAGTAAAGGAACAGTATGTTCCTGTGCCATACAATATTGAGTTTGAACTTGGTATTATTGCCAAGTCTCAAGATGATGGTCTGCAGATTCTTGAACAGATTCTACCATACTTCCAACCTGCATTCAATATCACTCTCAACATGATCCCTGACATGAATGAGAAGAAAGATATTGCTATTGTATTGAACAGTGTTCAGTATGATGATGCATGGGATGATACTTTCCTCGAACGTAGATACATTACTTGGACTCTAACTTTTACTTGCAAGTCTTACATCTACGGTCCATTCGATCAATCGAGCGTCATCAAGAAAGCAATTGTATACGAAGGTATCAACGCTGCTGTTCCACAAAGAACTACCAAGGTTACCTATACACCTAAGGCACTCGAAGACAAGAACAACGATGGCGTTATCGATGCTGCCGATGATGCACTGCTGGTATCCACTGACGACTTTGGATTTAATGAAGGCATTGAACTACTATGAGCAAGTTTGAAGATAACATGGAAGACATTTTCGATATCGAAGTTGAATCGACTGACATTGAACCATCAAAACCTAAACCCCCTAAGGAAGAGAAGGACGATCAGACAAAGGACTACGAGTTTACCCGTGGTCAATTATACTCATTGCTCAGCAAGGGTCAGGAGGCGCTAGACGGGGCGTTAGAGGTGGCACAGGAGTCAGGGCACCCTAGAGCGTATGAAGTCGCTGTGAACGCTATGAAGCAGGTAGCAGACGCCACTGACAAACTCATCGATCTTCAGCAGAAGATGAAGAACCTTGAGGCACCTACCAAGAAGGAGACCAACAATACCACGAACAATCTATTTGTTGGTAGCACAGCAGACCTACAGAAAATGCTGAAACAAATAAATAAGAGTGAAGAGTCAGGAGAGTAATGCTAGTCACGCCGATCGGTAAAATTACATCGTTGGATTCTGCTAATGACATTGATGCAGCTTATCCTTCTGGTAGTGGAGGAGGAACGCTAAATGGAAAAGAAATTCTCCGAGCAAGCGTTGTTAAAATTGACAACGCATCAGACAAACCTGTTTGTGCCAGAGTAGTTGTAGTTCAGGCTCTTAATCCTGCCACTGGAGAACCATTTAGTATTTTCCAGCAGAATAATGTAGAGACCTTTAACTATCATGATGTTATTATTGCCGCTGGTGAGACTGCTTACATCAAAAAACAACCCACTTCTACTGATTATGACGATCCCGACATTCCAACTTATCTGGATCAACCTCTATCTGGTGGAGAAACTATCCAGATAAGATTGGCACCAGACCAAACTGCTGGCACTGGATTCGTCTATGCTTCCCCCGTAACAATAACAGGATAATGGCACAAGTAATCAAACTTCTGGGACCACAGATCCCACTGACCAATGCTGACGACCCTGGTCAGAATGCTGAAGGGGCGACTAAAGTTTATATTACCCATGATCCAGGTGGTGGTCAGGCACATGAAATCATTCTCAAGAATGAGGGTGGTGATGTTCTGGGAACTATCCATCTTCTGAATGGTCACGATATTATTATTGACAAAGAACCAACGGACTATCTACACACGGCAACTAATACCAATCATGTGTATTTCGGTCCTGTAGCAGTAATGGGGTAATAAATATGAAGTCGTTTAGAGAACTTAGACAGGAACTTAATGAAGCAGCCTGGACAAGAAAAGAGGGACAGAAAAAATCTGGAGGACTCAACGAAAAAGGACGAAAGTCTTACGAAAGAGAGAATCCTGGATCAGACCTTAAAGCACCATCAAAGAAGGTTGGAAACCCCCGTAGGAAATCGTTCTGCGCTAGAATGAAAGGTATGAAAGCGAAGCTAACTTCTAAGAAGACAGCACGCGATCCTGACTCTAGAATTAATAAATCATTACGTGCTTGGAATTGTTGACATATGCATGATCTCATTGTTATTGATAACGCTCTAACTGAAACAGAAGCGGATGAACTTGAAAAACTTTTATCCTCAGACATCTTTCCATATTACTTGGGGATGGATGTCAATCCCAAGAGACTTGAAGTTGCTGATGAAGTACCAGGACTAATGGTAACTGAAAATGCTGTGACAACTATTCAAGTGTCGCATGTATGCCATAGTCTAAAATATGAAAACAATTCTCCTTACGATTCTTATGCAAGAGAATTAGCAGGGAAGATGCTACAGCATATTGATATAAACGATCCAGAATTTGAGAGAATAAAATTCAACGTTTTATTTCCAAACAAACATCTGGCAAAGATTCATCACAACATTCCACACATAGATACTACTGATGGTTGGGTGTTGCTTTATTTTGTAAATGATAGTGATGGGGATACCATATTCTTCCATCAGAAGTATGATGGACATAATCACATTGCATCAAAAGTAAGACATAGAATTACTCCACAAAAGGGTAAAGCAGTTGTCTTTCAGTCAGATATCTTTCATTGCTCTACCAATCCAATCATGAGTGAGAAAAGAATTGTAATGAATGTAAACTTTAAACTACCAGAAAATGCCGAAGTATGACGCCGATTGGTATAAGAAAATATCAGAAGGAAAGAAGAACTATCCTCTCCCACTCTATGCTCCGTGGACTAAGGTATA
>VMBT01000445.1_pt1 | contig 26782 bp, 31 predicted proteins | sample 4404301 | NCBI WGS metagenome assembly VMBT01 (sample SAMN12238535, study PRJNA552566) | marine metagenome | isolation source: Coastal seawater | place: USA: coastal Georgia, Sapelo Island | collected 2008-08/2009-08
GGGTGAAGGGGCGGGCTACGCCGGCGGCATCCTCTCGGCCGGAATCGATGGCATTCGGGCTGCTGAAGCCTTGGCCATTCAGATCCTGAGGACCAAGCCTGTTTAAGTTTCAGCTGCAGACGGGGGCTTGCGCCACGATTCCGCTCCACTGAACGGCTTTCACCTGATCCCGTCGCCAGGAATGGAACAGCTCGGGCTCACTGACGGTGCACAGCGGGCAGTGGGCGATCCGTTCGCTGGGGATTCCTGCGCCCTGGAGCTGCACTCTGGCGGCGGTTCGAATGTCCAGGCGATGCCGCCCCGGTTGCTCATCCGGCAGCAGGGCCCCTGCATCGGACAGGGAAGCCTTGTTGGGGACCGCGGCGCTGACGGCCTTCACCACCTCATCGCCCACCTGGTAGCAGGGGCCGCTGACGGCCGGGCCCAGGGCAACCACCAGATCCTCCCGCCGGGCCCCCCGCTCCACCAACCGATCCAGGGCCGTGATCAGGATTCCAGCCGCCACCCCCCGCCAACCGGCATGACAGGCCGCGGCATGCCCGGTGCCGGGATCCGCGATCAGAACCGGTGTGCAGTCGGCACCGCACACCCAGAGGCTCTGGCCCCCGCGATCACTCACCAGGCCATCGGCCTCAGGCCAGGGATCCTGCGGGGCGTCGCTGGCGTTCAGAACGATTCCACTGTGGATCTGCTGGGGCCTGTGGACGCTGATGCCGGCGCTGACGTACCCCGCCAGTTCATCAGGACCACGGCCGTGCCAGAGCCGGGTGAAGAAGCCGTGCTCGAACCCCTGCTCATGCAGCAGATCGCTCTGGAGGTAATAGCCCCCGTAACAACCGATCCAGGTCCAGCCCTTCAACGTGTTGAAGCGGCTGTCTGGTCGATCAAACGGCCCGTCTTTCATCAGCCCTGCAATCAGGCCATGGGGATGTCCCGCAGCATCCAGAAGCCGCCGAAGGTCTGTTCTTCGGGGCTGGACTGGATGGCGATGAATTGCAGGCCCCGCACCTGCTGCTGCGAAGTGGCCAGGGCCTCGGAGATTTCAGCGGCGACGCCTGGCTCCAGGTCGCTCACCAACCAGCGGTCATCCTGACCAGCCTCCAGCACCAGCTGGCGGTCTTCAACGATCATCCGCACCGGTTCTAGACCCCCCAACCAGCCCGCCATGGCGAGGGAGCGGCTCTGGCTGAACAGGCGCAGACCCGGCACAGAGGCCTCGGGGTCGATGCCATCGGGCACCGGCAGCAGCCCGCTGAAACTCATCGGCCATTCCGATGCCTCCAGCAGCAGGCTCGCCGGCAGGGCGGCCCAGCTCCAGGCGTCTCCTTGAACTTCCTCCGGCAGGGGCACTGGAGGGGTTGGAACAGGCGCCGGCGGTGGTGCCAGTGGGCCTGCCATGAAGCCCTCCTCCTCGGGATACACCTCCCTTTCGCGCTGCTGAAGCCAGTCGAGCAGGGCGAAGGTGCGGCGACTGGGAATCACCTCGAGGTCTTGTTCGGCTGCGGCGCGCTGCACCATGGTGCGCATCGAACTGCGCCAGCAGCGCAGGCGGACGGGCGAACCCCAGCCCCCGCTTGCGGATGCCTTCTTGGCTTCAGCCAGGGCTTGGCTCAACCAAAGCGAGTTCACCTCACCAGAGGGGCACACCTTGGCGAAGCGAAATGGCTCTGCATCCCCAGTTGCGGCGGGGGTGGAGGTGATCAGCAGTTCCCAACGCTTGCGGCCATCGGCCTCAAGGATGGGTCGGGAGTAGAAGTCGAGTTCCCAGTCTTCGGCGGCTGTCAGGGCAGCAGTGCTCATCCGGCGGATTGCTCCTGCTGTTTCAGGGTGTTCTGGGCGCGGCTGGCGCGATCGGCGGCTTCAGCCATCACTTTGTCTTTTTCGATCAGCAGCTCTCCAGGAGGCCCCTCCAGCAGGGCTGTGTTGAGGCCGATCCGTCCGCGGCCCGGGTCCAGTTCCGTGATCAGGGCCGAAACGCGGTCGCCCTGGTCGAACACCTCACGGATCGAGCGCAGGCTGCCATTGGTGATGGCTGATTGGTGCAGCAGTCCGCTGATGCCACCAAGGTCGATGAACAGGCCGTAGGGCTTCACCGCAGCAACCTGCCCTTCCACCAATTGGCCCACTTCCAGATCTTGGAAGCGTTCGGCCACGGCGGCTCGTTTTTCGGACAGCACCAGCTTGCGGGTCTCCGAATTCACCTCGATGAAGGCCACGCCCAGGGTCTTGCCCACGAGCTCCTGGTGGTTTTCACCGTTTTGGAGTTGAGAGCGGGGAATGAAGCCGCGCAGCCCTTCGAGATCGCAGGTGACACCGCCGCGGTTGAAGCCATTGACGATGACTTGAACCACTTTCCCCTGTTTCTCCAGTTCCTTCACCCGGTCCCAGCTCTTGCGCAGTTCAAGGGCGCGACAGCTGATCGTGACCATCCCATCAGCGTTCTGCTCACGGGTCACCAGAACTTCAACCTCCAGGCCCTTGGGGAAGCGCTCCCGGAAGTTGGTCACCACGCCCAGGCCCGCCTCGCTCTTGGGCATGTAGCCGGGGGCTTTGCCGCCGATATCCACGTACACGCCATCGCTTTCGATGCCGATCACCGTGCCCTTGATCACCTCACCGGTGGTGCCCACCGGAGCGTTCTCGTCCAGGGCGGCGAGGAAGGCTTCTTCATCGAAATCGAAGTCGTCCACGCTGCGCGGCTGATTGCGCTGCTCCTTCTTGGGTTGTTGATCCGGCGCGCCCATCAGGTCGGCCATGGTCATGCCTTCCATGCCGCCCATGTCGAACAGAGCGTCGTCATCCGTGCCTGGAGACGAGGTGGTGTCCTGCTGGACCGGTCGCGGCGGGGTGGCGAGACCCGCCCGTTCCTCAAGGATGCGTGCCTTTTCCGCCGCAGCCTCTGCTGCTGCCCGTGCTTCAGCCGCTTCACGAGCCAGCTTTTCCTGCTCTTCGCGGCGGTTGATCTGCATCACCTGCAGCGGTTTCGTCGCTGCCGGCTTGGGTGCCTTGGGGCGGTTGGGCTGCGGACTGCCGGCTGCGGGCATGGACCATTGGGCTTGTCGATCGCTCATTTTGACAGGCTGGGTTGGGATCAGCACCCCCGTGCCTGTGCAACGCCATGGACCAGCTCCGCAAGCGATTTGATCAGCTGACCTGGCCCGAGGCCAGCTGTGCTGCCAGCCAACCTGGTGCCACGGTGATCTGGCCGTTCGGAGCCTGTGAGCAACACGGCCCCCAACTGCCGCTTTCGACGGACGCTGTTTTTGCTGAGGGCATCCTCGATTCCGTGTTGCGCGGGCTTGAGCCAGCTCTGCCGATTTGGCGACTGCCGTGTCAGGCCATCGGCTTTTCGCCTGAGCACCAGAACTTTCCCGGCACCCTCAGCCTTTCAGCTCCTCTGCTTCTGGATCTGGTCGACCAGGTGGGCACGCAGCTGGCGGCGATGGGGGTGCAGCGCCTGGTTCTGTTCAACGCCCATGGCGGCCAGATCGGTTTGCTGCAGGTGGCAGCCCGACAGCTGCGCTCTCGCTGCCCGTCGTTGGCTGTTCTGCCTTGCTTCCTCTGGAGTGGTGTGGAGGGGCTGGCGGATCTGTTGCCTGAGCAGGAGTTGGCCCATGGACTTCATGCCGGCCAAGCCGAAACCAGCTTGATGCTGCAGATGGCCCCAGAGCTGGTTGGATCTGCCCGCCCTGTGGATGGACGTCCAGCACCGGGATCCGCGCAGGATCCTCCAGCGGGCTGGAGTCTCGAGGGGGCGGCGCCCTGCGCTTGGCTCACCGACGACCTCAGCGCGACGGGAGTGATCGGTGATGCGCGCCAGGCCTCCGCTGATCTGGGACGTTGCCTGCAAGATCGCTTGATCAACCACTGGCAGGAGCGTTTTCAAGCCCTTCTGGCCAGTGACTGGCCACCCACGCAAAGTCTTCTCTCCCAACCGTCCAACATCACGCCCAAGTCCTGAACCTTGGACGCATGTGTCCCCAACTCTTGGGGCACTGGTTATTGTCGGTCCCACTGAACGTGGTGGACAGCGTCCTATGACGACCCTCAATGCACCTGAAGCACCCGTGCTGGAGGGCCAGGACGCACTGCCCGATTTCACAACCGAGGCCTACAAAGACGCCTACAGCCGGATCAACGCGATCGTGATCGAGGGCGAGCAGGAAGCCCACGACAACTACATGTCCATCGGCACGCTGCTGCCCGAGCAGGCCGGCGAACTGACCAAGTTGGCTCGCATGGAGCTGAAGCACATGAAGGGCTTCACCGCCTGTGCCAACAACCTGGGTGTGACCGCCGACATGGCGTTCGCCAAGGAATTCTTCGCCCCCCTGCACGGCAACTTCCAGAAAGCCCTGAAGGAAGGCAAGGTTCCAACCTGCCTGCTGATCCAGGCCCTGCTGATCGAAGCCTTCGCCATCTCGGCGTATCACATCTATATCCCGGTCGCCGATCCCTTCGCCCGCAAGATCACCGAGGGCGTGGTGAAGGACGAGTACACCCACCTCAACTACGGCGAGGTCTGGCTCAAGGCCAACCTGGAGAGCTGCCGTGAGGAGCTCGAAGAGGCCAACCGCGAGAACCTCCCCCTGATCCGCCGCATGCTCGATCAGGTGGCCGGTGACGCCGCTGTTCTGCAGATGGACAAGGAAGATCTGATCGAGGATTTCCTGATCGCCTACCAGGAAGCTCTGACCGAGATCGGTTTCACCACCCGCGAAATCGCCCGCATGGCGGCCGCCGCTCTGATCGGCTGAAGCGATCAGCCTGAACGAGTCGACGCTGCCCTTTAATCAGGTGTCTTCTCGGCCGGTGTGTAACCAGGAGAGCCCCCGCGAATGTTTGGTCTGATCGGTCACTCCAGCAGCTTTGCGCAGGCCCAGGAAAAGGCCCGCGACCTGGGGCTAGAGGAGATGGCCGAAGCGGACCTCCTCTCCTGGTGCTCGGCTCCACCTCAGCTGCTGGAGACCTTCGAGGTCACCAGCAAAACCGGGGCCACCATCCAAGGGACCTACATCGACTCCTGCTTCGTGCCGGAGATGCTGAGCCGCTTCAAGACCGCGACCCGCAAGGTTCAAAACGCCATGGAATTGGCGCAGAAGAACGGGATCAACGTCACAGCCCTGGGCGGTTTCACCTCGATCATTTTCGAGAACTACGACCTCTCGAAGTTCCAGCAGATCCGCAACACCACCCTCGAGTGGGAGCGTTTCACAACAGGCAACACCCACACGGCCTGGGTGATCTGCCAACAGGTCGAAACCAATGCCCCTCTGCTGGGCATCGACCTGAGCCAGGCCAAAGTCGCCGTGGTCGGCGCCACCGGTGACATCGGCAGCGCGGTCTGCCGCTGGCTCAGCCAAAAAACAGGCGTGGGTGAACTGCTCCTGGTCGCTCGGCAGCAGCAGCGCCTGCTGGATCTGCAGGAGTCCCTCGGCGGTGGCCGGATCCTGACCCTGGAGGAGGCACTCCCCGAAGCCGACGTGGTGGTGTGGGTGGCCAGCCTTCCCCAGACCCTGACCATCGACCACGGCAGCCTGCGCAAGCCCTGCCTGATGATTGACGGCGGCTACCCCAAGAATCTCGACGCCAAGGTGGCCGGTGAGGGGGTCCATGTCCTCAAGGGCGGCATCGTCGAGTTCTGGCAGGACATCAGCTGGCAGATGATGGAAGTCGTGGAGATGGAAAACCCCAAACGCCAGTTGTTCGCTTGCTTTGCAGAGGCAATGCTGCTGGAATTCGAGGGTATCCACACCAACTTCAGCTGGGGCCGCAACCGCATCTCCATCGCCAACATGGAGCTCATTGGTGAAGCCTCCCTGCGGCACGGGTTCCGGGCCATCGGCCTGAACCAAGCCCCAGCAAGCTCCGGCAACCCCGACCTTGAACTGGCCGCTGCTTAAGGCCTCCCGGTTCAACGCTCGCCCCCCTGCCCCTTACACCCGCTGCCATGGCCCGTCGTCCCCTGCTCGACTTCGAGAAGCCCCTGGTGGAGCTGGAGGAGCAGATCGACCAAATCCGGCAGCTCGCCAAAGACTCTGAAGTCGACGTCAGCCAGCAGTTGCTCCAACTGGAGACCCTGGCGGCCCGCAGGCGGGAAGAGATCTTCAGCAACCTGAGTCCCGCCCAAAAGATTCAGGTTGCGCGCCACCCCCAACGCCCCAGCACCTTCGATTACATCCAGGTGCTGACCGATGAATTCATCGAACTGCACGGGGACCGGCGCGGCAGCGATGACCAAGCCCTCGTGGGGGGCGTCGGACGCATTGGCGATCAAGGCGTCGTCCTCTTGGGCCACCAGAAGGGACGGGACACGAAGGAAAACGTGGCTCGCAACTTCGGCATGGCCTCACCTGGGGGCTACCGCAAGGCGATGCGCCTGATGGAGCACGCCGATCGCTTCCGCCTGCCGATCCTCAGCTTCATCGACACCCCCGGCGCCTACGCCGGACTGCTGGCGGAGGAGCAGGGCCAGGGCGAGGCCATCGCCGTGAACCTGCGCGAGATGTTCAAGCTGCGCGTTCCGATCCTGGCCACGGTGATCGGTGAGGGGGGCTCAGGTGGTGCGCTGGGCATCGGCGTGGCGGACCGGCTGCTGATGTTCCAGCACAGCGTCTACACGGTGGCCAGCCCCGAGGCCTGCGCCTCCATCCTCTGGCGCGATGCGGGTAAAGCTCCGGTGGCCGCTGAGGCGTTGAAGATCACCGCGCCCGATCTGCTGAAGCTGGGGATCATCGATGAAATCATTGCCGAGCCTTCGGGCGGCAACCACTGGGCCCCGCGTCAGGCGGCAGAGAATTTGAAGGCGGCTCTTCTGCAGCAACTCGCGGGCCTGCAGGCCCTCAGCGAGGAGCAACTGGTGGATCAGCGCTACGCCAAGTTCCGCCGGATGGGTCGCTTCCTGGAATCCGGCGCCCAGGACGCAAGCCTGAGCTCGTAAGGTTTTCGTTGGTTTGATCGGGGTCCTTGCGGCCCGCCCCCGCCGTTGAGTTCCCCTGTCTCCGCTTCAGCGCCCGTTGCCCTCATCACTGGTGCCTCCAGGGGGATCGGAGCAGCCGCAGCAAGGGCTTTTTCCCAAGCCGGCTATCAGCTGCTGCTCTTGGCCCGCTCCCAAGCCGATCTTGAGCAGCTGGCCCAGGAGCTGCGCAGTGAGCGCTGCCGGGTGGAAACGATCGCTGTGGATCTCTCCGATCCACAAGCCATCGCCCCTGCCCTGGAGAACCTGCTCTCCCGGGGACTGGTTCCAACGGTGCTGATCAACAACGCCGGAGCGGCCTACACGGGGGCCCTAGCGGAGATGCCCCTGGAGCAATGGCAATGGTTGCTGCAGCTCAACCTCACCAGCGTTGTTCAAACCTGCCAGGCGGTCCTGCCGGCCCTGCGCCAGACCCAGGGTTTGATCATCAACGTCAGCAGCCATGCGGCCCGCAATGCCTTTCCGGAATGGGGGGCCTATTGCACCACCAAGGCCGCCTTGGCCTCCTTTAGTCGCTGCTTAGCGGAAGAGGAGCGCCAGCACGGAATCCGTGTATCGACGCTCACCTTGGGTGCGGTTAATACCCCCCTCTGGGACAGCGAGACCGTCCACAGTTCCTTCGACCGCCGTGCCATGCTCACCCCAGAGCGCGTGGCCGAGACACTGCTGTCTTTGGCTCAGCAACCTTCCTCCAATGTTGTGGAGGATCTAACCCTTATGCCCGCAGCGGGCGTTCTTTGAACGCATCTCGGGACCCGTTCATGACTTCAACCCTGTCCTCGAGCATTCCCGGCCAGTTGGCTCCCGTGAGCCGCCGCATCCGTGAACGCCTCGAGTCCGCCGGCGTGCCCTTCCTGGCGAACGACAACATCGCCGAACACCTCAAGGACGGCGAACTCGATCAACTGGAAATCGAGGTTGCCGGAAAGGTTCGCGAGCTGCTGCGCAGCTTGGTGATCGATATCGACAACGACCACAACACCGAGGAGACCGCCGAGCGTGTCGCCCGGATGTACCTCCATGAGGTCTTCAAGGGTCGCTTCCATCCCCAGCCGAAGATCGCGAGCTTCCCCAACGTCAAAAAGCTCGACGAGATCTACACCGTGGGCCCGATCACGGTGCGCTCGGCTTGCTCCCACCACCTGGTGCCGATCCTGGGCAACTGCTGGATTGGGATCAAGCCCGGCGAACGGGTGATTGGTCTCTCCAAGTTCTCGCGCGTGGCCGACTGGGTCTTCTCCCGTCCCCACATCCAGGAAGAGGCGGTGATGATCCTGGCCGATGAGATCGAGCGTCTCTGCGAACCCCAGGGCCTGGCCATCCTGGTCAAGGCGCAGCACTACTGCATGAAGTGGCGCGGGGTGAAGGAGCCCCAAACCAGCATGGTGAACTCCGTTGTCCGCGGTGACTTCCGCCACGACTCCAGCCTCAAGGCTGAGTTCTTCGAACTGGTGAAGCAGCAGGAGTCGATGCTGGGCTAAGGCGCCAGCACCGGCCCGACGGGGGCTGAGGCGATGCGTTTGACCTGACCGTTTTGGTTGACGACCGCCACCACCATGAGGTTCTGGCCGACATCCACCGGTCCCGGGACATAGCTGGTGCCCTGGGCCGTTTCAATCAAGAGCCAGGTGCGCGCCGAGGGATCCTTCCGGTACCAGTGGTACTGGGAGTTCGCCAGGGCGGCATTGGCGTCGGCCTCGACCGTGGCCTGGAGCAGCCCACCCTGAATGGCCTGACCAGCAATCACGAGTGAACGCAGGCCATCAATCTGCTGCTCGATCGCACCCTCCAACTCCAGATCCGCAGAGATCTGATCGCGGAAGGTGCTGATCTGCTGCTGGGCACTTTCCGTGACGCCGGGGATGCACTGCAGGCTCGCGCCCACCAGGCGGCAACCGACCAGGTCCTGGGCGCGCAGGGCTGGGGACAGCGCAAGGGCCAAGCCCAGGAGCACAGGGGCAGAGCGCAGAGCAGCCATGGCCAAGGATTAGCTGCTCAAATCCTGGCGAAAGGGAGCCAAGGCGGCCACCAGCTGCTGCACTTTGGCGAGATCCTTATCGCCCGGAGCCCGCTCCACCCCGCTGGAGACATCCAATCCAGAGGGGGGCCGGTGCTGCAGGGCCCGTAGGGCCGGGGCGACCCGATCGGGATTCAAGCCGCCAGCGAGCCACCAGGGCAGAGGGGAGCAAAAACCACTGAGCCAATCGATCGGGATGCGGTGGCCCGTGCCGCCGAGCTGATCGGGCACCCAGGCATCCAGCAGCAGAGCGTCGACGACCGCGCCGTAGTCGGCCGCCCGCTGCAGATCCTCGGGCTGGCGAATTCTCAGCGCCTTCCACAACAAGAGATCCGGGCCGAGGGCCTGCCGCAGTTGCCGGCAGCGCTCTGGCGTTTCCTGGCCATGGAGTTGCAGCACCTGATGGCCGCCAGCCGCACCCAACTGGGACAGTTCCGCATCACTGGGATCGGCCACCACGAGGACGCCAAGACAGCGGCTTGAGGCCTGGCGCATCGCCGCAAACAGCGCCGGCCGGGCCCCAGGGGACAACCAGCGGGGGGAGGCCTCAACACCGATCACCCCGATCGCATCGACGCCCAGGGCGGCCACGGCACTGGCCTGCTCGGGATGGCGCAGTCCACAGACCTTCAGCCATGGCTGGGGGCCAATGGGGGAAGTTGGACGCGCCGTCATGCCGTGGCCCCAGGAAGCCCAACCTTTCTAGGATCGGGGCAACGGATGAGGACGTGTGGGGGAAGGCTGGCAGCTACTGCGGATTCGGGGCATCCCCCTACGCATTCACCCCAGCTGGTTTCTGATCTTGGCCCTGGCCACGGTGGCCTTCCAACAGCAGTACAGCCAGCAATTCGCCGCGCAAACCCAGGAGGCCTGGCTCTGGCTGATTGGCCTGCTCACCGCCCTGTTGCTGTTCCTCTCAGTGCTGCTGCATGAGTTGGGGCACTCCCTGGTGGCCCTCAGTCAGGGGGTCAAGGTCCGCAGCATCACCCTGTTCCTGCTGGGCGGGGTGGCCAGCGTGGAGCGGGAGTGCCCAACCGCCATGGGCTCCTTCTGGGTGGCCGCCGCTGGCCCCTTGGTGAGCCTGGTGCTCTCCGCCCTGCTGCTCCTCGGCAGCCATAGCGCCAGCCATGCCTCGCCCCTGCTCGGAGCCATGGTCAGTGAGCTGGGCGGGCTGAATCTGATCCTGGCCCTGTTCAACCTGCTGCCGGGACTCCCGCTCGATGGCGGCCTGATTCTCAAGGCCCTGGTCTGGCAGTTCACCGGAAGCCAGCGCAAGGGAATCCAGGTGGCCACCGCCAGCGGCAAGGTGCTGGCCTTCAGCGCCATTGGTCTTGGAGCCTTCCTGCTGCTGCGAGGAGCCGGGGTAGCGGGGATTTGGTTGATGCTGCTGGGCTGGTTTGGCCTGGGCGCCGCCCGCAACCAATCGCAGATGCTGGCGCTGCAGGGCGTGCTGCGCAGGCTGCAGGTCAAGGACGCGGCCCAGAGGCGCTACCGCGTGCTCGAGGCCAACACGAAACTGCGGGAACTCAGCCGCCTGCGGGTCAGCGACGAGAAGGGTCTGGCGGACTGGCTACTGGTCTGTGACCAGGGCCGCTGGAAGGGGTTCATCACCGATGCCCCCCTGCAGAGCCTGCCTGTGCAGCGCTGGGATGAGGACAGCGTTGGCGAGCACCTGCAACCCCTCGATCAACTCCCGAGCATCGGCGATGGGACACCGCTCTGGCAGGCGATCCTGCAGCTCGACCAGCCGGAGGTGAATCGGCTGCTGGTGCTCGGTCCAGCGGGCCTCCCCACGGGCACCTTGGAGCGACCGGAACTGGCGGAACGGGTCCTGAAGGAACTCGGCGTTCGGCTGCCTCTACCGATCCTGGAGGCCGCCCGCCGCCAAGGGGTCTACCCCCTGGGGATGATGCTGGCGCCCGTGGCACGAACCATCGAAAGCAACCCCGAGGGCTGAGGGCTTCAGCGCAGGGGAGCCGGGTCCTCCAACAGCTGGATCTGTTGCCACTCCCTGGCGCTGAGGGCCACGGTCTGGAGCGCACCGCCACACAGGTGATCCTGAGCCGCCCGCTGGAGCTGCGCCATCACGGCCGCTTGCGGTAGAGGCTCCAGGTTTGGCGCTGGAGAGTTGAAGACCTCCCGCCAGAGGTCCTGGGGTGGAGAGAGCAGGACACTGCCGTGCTGCAGCAGGCAGGCCCCACTCCAGAGCTGGGCACTACCGATCCGTTTGGCGCCATTGGCCTGCACGAGATCTGCAGCCGTGCCGCTGGCAAAACAGTTGCCCCGCTGGGCCGCCTCCGCAGCCTTCACCGAGCCGAACTCCAGGGGAACGCCCAGGGCGGCGAAGGCCACCTGCAGCCACTGACAGGCCTCGGCATAGGCCGTCAGGCGATGGGTCGTGGCCGGCCGGCAGGCCAGGGCATAGGTGAGTTCTCCGGCATGCAGAACAGCCCGACCGCCGCTGGGACGCCGCACCAGGTGCAAACGGCCCTGCTCAGCCAGGGCGATCCAGCGGGGATCGATCTGGCGTTGGTGTCGTCCCAATGAAAGGGTCGGCCGACTCCACTGGTAGAGCCGCAGCATCGGATCGCCCTGACCGGCGCACTGCTGTTGCAGCATCCAACGGTCGATCGCCATCTGCAGGCCGGCATCGGCCGTGAGTGGGGGGATCCAACGCCACCTCATGGAGCTGGCAGGATGCGGGTGAGACGTGCGGCATGCGCCATGGGCTGGGAGCTGCTGCCTCTGTTGCCTCTAGGCATCTTGGCCGGCTTGCTCTCAGGCCTGCTGGGAATTGGTGGAGGCCTGGTCTTCTCTCCCCTGCTGCTCTGGATTGGCCTGCCGCCCCATCAGGCCCTGGCCACCAGCACCCTGGCGATTGTTCCCACCACCATGGCGGGCAGCCTGACCCACTGGCGCAGCGGTCACGTGCCCGCTCAAGCGGCCCTCGCGGTCAGCGCTGGCGCCGCCTTTGGCGGGGGCCTGTTCAGCCGGCTCGGCCACAGCCTTGAGGGCTGGCAACTGCTGGCCTTGCAGGCGCTGATGTACGGGCTGCTGGCCCTGGTGATCGAGCCCAGGCGCACGGGCGGCAACAGCGCTTCAACCGTGCCGGTGCTGGGACTGATCGGCGTTGGCCTGGTGGCAGGCCTCTCCAGCGGCCTGCTGGGTGTCGGAGGCGGCCTGGTGATGGTGCCGCTGATGGTTCGCGGGCTGCGCCTTGGGGTCTACCAGGCGATCCGGCTCAGCACGATGGCGGTCTTCGCCTCCTCCTTGGTGGCCTCCTTCACCTTTTGGGGAGACGGCAGGGCCCAACTGCTGATCGGCCTGGTGCTGGGGGCGACGGCCGCCTCAGCCGCCCAGTGGTCCGCCGGGCACCTGCAGAAGGTGCCGGAACAGCGCCTGGTGGTACTGATCCGGCTGCTCTGCGTGCTGCTGGCCGTGGACGTCGGACGGCGGGCCGTTCTGCTCTGGCTCTAGCGCTCGTGGTCCTTCCAGAAGCTGCCGTCCAGCTCAAAGCCCAGCACGGCCGCCATCTGCTCCAGATTGCCGCGACAGTTCAAGCCATACCCCCTGGACCAGTGATCCAGCAGGTAGAGGCGATGGGTCATCCAGAGCTCAAGGCTGTCTGGGGCGAAGCGAATCCCCTCGCTGCGGCTGAACTGATGGGGAAGCAGCATGGCCACGTGGCGGGTCAATTGGCCACTGCTGCGCTCCAGCAGCAGCGGTAGCCACGGGCAGAGGGCATCGGCGCGCAGGCTCCAGAGGCGCAGCTCCGTGATCTCCGAGAGCTCGCGCGGGTCCTCCGCGGAACGGGGCCAGTCGAACTGGAGCGTCAGGCTGCCGCTGGCCTGCAGCAGGTCCTTGGGGTCCAAGGCGAACCAAGGCTGCAGGGGCTCAAGGCTCTGGTCTTGAACCTGTTGCGCTGAGATCGACACCGTTCCATCAGGAGCCAGACCAGACACCAAAAGAACCCTGCAGAACTGTCGATCGACCGTAGCGAGCCCATCCCCTAGGGGTGTCGAGCTGTGACAGGCCCAGGCCCAGGCCCTAGCCAGCCCCACCATCTGCGTGAAAATGAATTGGTGTTTTTCTCAACGGTCATGTCCCTCACCCAGGCTGAAATTCTGATCGCCCTGGTGGTGGCCGCCCACGCTGGCGTGCTCGCAGTGCGTCTCGCCGCCAGCCTCTACCGCGCCTGATCCCTTGGCACGGGAGAGACGACCTGCTAGAAGCGGTGCGTCTCTCCCCACTCCTCCTCACCCTTGAGCCCCTCCCGATCTGCCCAGCTATCGCAGCGGCGATCCGCAAATCGGAAACGGACTGCTCAAGAACCCAAAGCGGAACCCGCTCGAGGCCGTCGCCAGCACCGCAGTGACGCCAATTTGAGCGTTGTTGAGCCGGCACCCTCGCAGCAGATCAGGCCTTCAAGTCCGAGCCAGGAGTTGCTCTACGGCTCCATCGGTCTCTCCCTGAAGATCGGCCTCTCCCTGGTGGCCGTGGTCAGCTTGGTTCGACTGGCGGGGGCCTACCAGGAGCGCCTGGATCGTTACGGCGAGATCACCGCCGTTCTGGACATCCAAAAAGCAAAGCTGCTCAAAGCCCAGACCCGTTTTGATCGCCTGTTCAACGTTGGTGGTGAGCAAAAGCTGATCCAGGAGCAGGACCAGTGGATCGCCCCGAACCGCCTGCGGGTGGTCTGGAAGCAACTGCGCCCGGATTCCAATCAGCAACCGTCCAACGCAATCCAGACCCCTTGAGGCCTCTCCTTCCGTAAGTTGTTGCGGGCAGTTTTTGGGTCCATGACCGCTTCAAGCAACCTCACGAACGCAGGCGGACCCGCCGGAGCGGTCCTGGTGACCGGCACCACCTCAGGGGTTGGCCTGAATGCCGTCAAGGCCCTGACCGATCGGGGATGGACGGTGGTCACGGCGAACCGGGATCCGGTGCGCGCTGGAGCCGCCGCCGATTCCCTGGGCATCCCCAGCGACAAGCTCCACCACATCCGCATGGACCTCGGGGATCTCGACAGTGTCCGTGTCGGCGTTGAGACCCTGGTCGACTCCCTGGGCTTTGGCCTCGATGCCCTGGTCGTCAATGCGGCGGTCTACAAACCCAGGCTTAAAGAACCCGAGCGCTCTCCCCAGGGCTATGAGCTCTCCATGGCCACCAACCACCTGGGCCACTTCCTCTTGATTCAACTGCTGCTGCCGCAGCTGCAGGCCTCGCAGCATCCCTCCAAGCGCGTCGTCATCCTCGGCACCGTCACGGCCAACTCGAAAGAACTGGGCGGCAAGATCCCCATCCCCGCTCCGGCGGACCTGGGCGACCTCAGCGGCTTCAAGGCGGGCTTCAAGGCACCCATCGCCATGGCCAACGGCAAGGCCTTCAAACCTGGCAAGGCCTACAAGGACAGCAAGCTCTGCAACATGATCACCACGCAGGAGCTGCATCGCCGCCTGCACCACTCCACGGGGATCGTCTTCAGCTCGCTGTACCCCGGTTGCGTCGCGGACACCCCCCTCTTCCGCAATACCCCGCGGGCCTTCCAGAAGATCTTCCCCTGGTTCCAAAAGAACGTCACCGGTGGCTACGTCAGCCAAGCCCTCGCCGGAGAGCGGGTGGCCCAGGTGGTCGCCGATCCAGGTTTTGGCACATCCGGGGTGCATTGGAGCTGGGGTAACCGCCAGAAGCAGGGCGGCCAGCAGTTCAGCCAAGAGCTCTCCGATAAGGCCAGCAATCCCGAAACGGCACAAGGGGTTTGGGATGAATCACTCAAGTTGGTCGGCTTGCGCTAGTCCAACGGCTCACCTGCAGTAGGGATGACAAGGCCTCATCCCTGATGTATGCCTACGGCAAGCCTTGCAGGGTTGCCGATGGGAAGGCCTGTGATTCCACTGAACCCTCAGGATCAGCCGCGCTGGTTCCTGCTGGCGATGGCCTGCCGTTGGCCCCTGGCGGTTGTGCTGGCCACCTGGTCGGCGGCCATGGCGGCAATCCAGATCTTGGGGCAACCCATACCGATTGCCGTCAAGCGCCAACAGCCCTTCCCCGTGGTCCTCAAGGGGCCCATCCAAGTCGAGAAAATCCTGACCCCAGTCCAGGTCCAAGCCAACGGCGCCCTACCGGTTGCCGTCAGTGCCAAAGCAGCCCTTCCGGTCAAGGCCAACGACTCACTCCCGGTTGACGTTGGACGCATCGCCAAGCCGGTGACCGTTGAGAAAATTGTTGAACCCGTCGAGATCGTCAGCGATGAACCGCTGCTGGTCAATGGCGAAGTGGGGGTGAACCAGATCGGCGGCAATGTCACCGTCACGATCAAGGACGCCCTCAAGGCCGTTTCACCGCTACCGCTCCCCCCCCTCCCCTGAGGCGCCGGCCATGACTCAACGCGTCCCCCTCCTCCCCTTGCTCTCGGGCAGCTTGATGCTCCTGATGGGCAGCGGCGGTATCCCCGCAGTACGGGCCGAAACAGCGACCAGCGCGGAGCAACAGGCACTGCTGGAGCGCCTGCGCGAGCGGCAAGCGCAAGAGCACGAACGCTGGCGTCGTTTCGGTGATGTGGAGGTGGATTGGACCAGCTGGAAGCCGTTCGACAGTCACCCCTACATCTGGGTCACCCCCTGGCGACGCGCCGTCACCCGCCCCACGGCCATTGGAGGCCTGAGCTGGCCCTCCACGCCAGAGAGCAATCCCAAGAGCAACGTGCCCGATCGGGCACTCGCGGTGAACTGCCGTGATCTGACCCTCAACCGCAAGCGGGCTGGTTCCAACTGGGGGGACTGGCGCGTTCCCGGCGCTGGAACTCCGGCGGAGCAACTCCTGCTGGATGCCTGCAGCAGCCTGAGCTCTTGAACCGCACAGCCCAGTCCTGCTTGCTCGTGCTGCTGGGCTTCCTCAGCGGACTGGCCGCAGCACAACTCCTCAACAGACAGTCCCTGCAACCACTGCTCTGGCCCCTTGTGGTCCTGGCCAGCGTGGCGCTACTGGCTCAGGTGCTCTGGCGGATTGCCAGAAGCGGGATTCGCGTCGAGATCTTCACGCGGGCGCCCATTGAGGTGGGAACCCGCGGCGGAAGCATCAAAGCCGAAGTCACCAAGGTTCGGCTTTAAGGGTTCAGTCGAACCCGAGCAGGTCAAAGATCTCGCGATCCTTGAGCGGTTCAGCCTCCAGGGGCTTCACGCTCTCCAACATCGACTGAGCGAGGCGTAGATATTCGTTCTGGACGGCCTCCACCTCGGGGGTGGATTCCATCTCGAAAATCGTGCACTTCTTCAGGCGCGAGCGGCGGATCGCATCGAGATCGGGGAAGTGGGCCATGGTCTTCATGCCCACCCGATCGTTGAAGCGATCGATCTGGTCGGTGTCGCGGCTGCGGTTCGCCACGACCCCACCGAGGCGCACCTTGTAGTTCTTGGCCTTGGCTTGAATGGCCGCAATGATCCGATTCATCGCAAAGATCGAATCGAAGTCATTCGCCGTGACAATCAGGCAGTAGTGGGCGTGCTGCAGAGGGGCCGCAAATCCACCACAAACCACGTCGCCAAGCACATCAAAGATCACCACATCGGTGTCTTCCAAGAGATGGTGCTCTTTGAGTAACTTGACCGTCTGTCCGGTGACATAGCCGCCGCAGCCGGTACCCGCCGGAGGGCCACCGGACTCGACGCATTGCACCCCATTGAAGCCATCAAAGACGAAGTCCTCTGGGCGCAACTCCTCGGTGTGAAAGTCCACCCCCTCGAGGATGTCGATCACCGTCGGGACCATTTGCTTGGTCAGGGTGAAGGTGCTGTCGTGCTTGGGGTCGCAGCCGATTTGGAGCACCCGTTTGCCGAGCTTGGAGAAGGCCGCAGAGAGGTTTGAGCTGGTGGTGCTTTTGCCGATCCCACCTTTGCCGTAGACGGCAATGACCAACGCTCCCTCCTCGATTTGCATCGAGGAATCCTGATGAACCTGAACGCTGCCCTCACCATCGGGGCGCTTGAGCGTGGTGGTCATAAAACAAGGAAAACCAGGAACACAGGAACCCTGGTTTTAAAGCTCTTTCCCATCCAAGACCTGGCCGTGCCCGTTGACCCGAGGGGCCATGCAAAGCGAAACAGTTAAGGAGAAAATTGAGGGTTTAAACACACATTTGTAGGTAGTAATACCCAGCCCACTACTGCGCTTAGCGGCTGTAGTGGGCCTTGGCTTCGTAGAGGGCCTCGCTATCAATCACCGCCAGACCCTGATCGCGGGCATAGGCCTCGGTGTTTTTACGCACCTTGCCCCGCACGAAGAAGGGAATCTTGGCCAGTTCAGCCTCACCGTCGGCACTCCAGGACAACTGCGACCCATCCACTGGGGGCAGCGTGATCTCCTCGGCAGGTGCCACGGGCGAGGCCGGGGCGCCATCGCCCAGGTGACTGCGGTGACCATCCACGAACTCAAAGTCATGGCGGAACATGCCGATCAGGTGCTCCTCCAGACCCATCATCAAGGGGTGCACCCAGCTGTCAAAGATGACGTTGGCCCCCTCCCAGCCCATCTGGGGGGCATAGCGGGCGGGGACGTCCTGAACGTGCAAGGGGGCGCTGATCACAGCGCAGGGAATGCCCAGGCGCTTGGCGCTGTGGCGCTCCATCTGGGTGCCGAGCACCAACTCCGGAGCCGCGGCGGCCATGGCCGCCTCAACGGCGAGGTAGTCGTCGCTGATCAGGGCCTCCAGCCCTAACTCCGCCGCCAGCGCCCGGACCTCCCGGGCCATCTCACGGCTGTAGGTGCCCAGGCCCACCACTTCAAAGCCCAGCTCGCGGCTGGCGATCCGCGCCGCGGCCAGGGCGTGGGTGCCATCGGCGAACACGAAAACCCGCTTCCCCGTCAGATATGTGGAATCCACCGAGCGGGAGTACCAGGGCAGACGCGAGCGACGCTCCGCTGCACACAGGCCATCGGCGCCGGGCTGCAGATCCTGGGGCGGCTCCAGGCCAAGGACGCCATGCAGTTCCCGCAGGAACTCCACCGTGGCTCCGATGCCGATCGGAACCGTTTTCACCGTGGGCAAGCCGAACTGGCGCTCCAGCCAGCTGCAGACCGAACCGGAGACCTCGGGGTAGAGGTTGAGGTTCGCGTCAGCCGTCGGGATGCGCAGCAGGTCAGCCGGCCGAGCACCGAGGGGGGCGACGACAGCCACATCGATGCCGTAGCTCGCCAGCAGCTGGGTGAGCTCCCGCACGTCATCGCGGCAGCGGAAACCCAAGAGGGACGGACCCAGCAGGTTCACCCGCGGGCGTCGGTTTTCTGCGCGCCAGCGGGTTGGATCGAGCTTCGGCTGTCCGGGCGGCGGAAGCTGCGGTTTCAGCAGGCTGCGGACCAATTGGTAGAAGGTCTCAGCCGCCCCCCAGTTTTCCTTTTTCGAATAGGCCGGCAGCTCCAGATTGACCATCGGGATCCCGCCCAGATCCATGCCCGCCGCCAGGGCTCCTGGCTGGTCCTGGATCAACTCTGCCGTGCAGCTCTCGCCCACCAGCAGGGCCTCGGGCTTGAAGCGCTCGACCGCATCGGTGATGGAGCGCTTCACCAGTTCGGCGGTGTCACCCCCCAGATCCCGGGCCTGAAAGGTGGTGTAGGTGACAGGCGGGCGGCGGTCCCGCCGTTCAATCATCGTGAACAGCAGGTCGGCATAGGTGTCGCCCTGCGGTGCATGCAGGACGTAGTGCACCCCTTCCATGGAGGCAGCGATGCGCATGGCCCCAACGTGCGGGGGGCCTTCGTAGGTCCAGAGCGTGAGTTCCATCGGCGGTAAATCAGGAGAACTGCAGCGCGCCGCGGCGACGCAGGGGACGGGCAAAGAGTTCAGCCAGATCTCCGGCCTGATCAATGCCATGGATGGGGCTAAAGACCAACTCGATGGACCACTTCGTGGCCATCCCCTCTGCCTCCAGGGGATTGGCCAGGCCCAAACCACAAACCACCAGATCGGGACGCCCCTCGCGCACCCGCTGCAGCTGGTTTTCGACATGTTGCCCCTCGCTGAGCTGCGTGCCCTCGGGCAGGCGCGCCAGCTCTTCGGCCATCAACTGACGGTCGAGGTAGGGGGTTCCCACCTCCACCAGCTCCATGCCGCACTCCCGCGAGAGAAAGCGCGCCAGGGCCGGCTCCAGCTGGGAATCGGGAAGCAGAAAGAGACGTTTGCCCGCCAACACCTCCCGGTGGGGAGCCAAGGCCCGCCGGCCGCGCTCCACCAGGGGATCCAGCACGGCATCAATCCGGTCCTGCGCAATGCCACAGGCCCTGGCCGCCGCGGCCATCCAGTCCCGGCTGCCTTCAACACCAAAGGGATAGGGCGCAGGCACCAACGTGGCTCCGCGGTCCACCAAGGCCCGAGCCGTACCGGAGAGGAAGGGCTGCGCCAGGAGCAGCTGGGTCCCCGGGCCCACCGGGGGAAGCTCAGTGGAACGCCGTGGCGGCAGGCTCACCACCCGCTCAATGCCGAGTTTCTGGAACAGGCCGACCAAACGGTCTTCGACCGCATCCGCCAGGGTCCCGGCGATCAACAGCTGGGGCTGGTCCGTTTTAGGCATCAGGGGAACCAGCGCCTGCAGGGCGCTGTCCTCCCCCTGGGTGAAGGTGGTCTCGATGCCACTGCCGGTGTAGTTGATCACCGTCACGCGCCCGGCGTGCTGCTGATTCAGCCGCTCCGAGGCCTTCGCCAGGTCGAGCTTGATCACCTCACTGGGGCAACTCCCCACCAGGAACAGGGTGCGGATCTCGGGGCGGCGCTCCAGCAGTTGCGCGACGAGTCGATCCAACTCCTCGTTGGCATCCGCCAAGCCGGCCAGATCGCGCTCGCCCAGGATCGCGGTGCCGAAGCGGGGTTCGGCAAAAATCATCACCCCGGCGGCGCTCTGGATCAGGTGGGCGCAGGTGCGGGAGCCCACCACCAGGAAAAAGGCATCCGGCATGCGCCGATGCAACCAGACGATCGAGGTCAGGCCGCAAAACACCTCCCGCTGACCGCTTTCCTTCAGCGGTGGTGGTAAAGCCGTCGAAGCAACTGAGCTACTGACCATCACAGCCAGCCCCCTTTGGTGAGCGCTATCGACCCGGGCTAGCTCCGGCTTGGGGGGTTAGGGGGGCTTTGGGCACAAGCTGTCATTAACGGGGTGAGGGAAAGCGCACAAAGCCCATCCCTCAACTGGCAGGTAACGCCCGCAGGGAATCCTCAGAGCCCATCACCACCAGCAGCTCGCCCTCAGCCAGGACATGGGAGGCCGGGGGGTTCACATGCAGCTCGCCCGCCGGTCCTGCCGCCAGGACATTGACGTTGTAGTGCTTGCGGAGGTTGAGATCCCGCAGCGAATGGCCGATGAAAGCTGCGGGGACCTTGATTTCTTCAATGCTGCTGCGGTCGTCCAAACGCAACTGCTCCAGCAGATTCGGGCGGACCAGCTCCATCCCGAGCCGCTGACCCATCATTTTTGAGGGGAAGACCACGCGGTCCGCGCCGACGCGCTTGAGCATCTTCATGTGGATGTCGCTCGTGGCCCGGGCGATCACCTGCTTCACCCGACTGCCTTCGGAGTCCTTGCAGATCAAGGTCGCGGTGACACTGGCCTCCAGCGGTTCACTCATGGCCACGACCACCGTCTCCATGTCCAGCACCCCTGCCGCCCGCAGGGCCTCTTCATCGGTGCAGTCCACCACCCGCGCTTCGATGGCGGGATCGATCTGGCGCAGCTCATCGATGGCGCGCTGGTTGGAATCAATGGCCAACACCTCCGCCCCGGACTGAAGCAACTCCGAGCAGACCGAGGAGCCAAAACGTCCGACCCCGATGACGGCAAAGCTGCCGCGGCGTACCCCGGCTTCAGCGCTCCACTGCCACCACTGATTCACAGCCACTGATTCACAGCCCGGTGCTCGTCGCCCCTGTTCTAAGTGCTGAAGCCACTAGACATACAAATCTTCCTTGGGATAACCCACCCGGCTCTGGGGGCGGGTGCCATAGAGCGCCGAGAGCAGCAACAGGATTCCAACCCGCCCCACGAACATCCCCACCATCAAGACCAGTTGGCCCCAGCGGTTGAGATGGGCCGTGACCCCCAGGTCCAGGCCGACCGTGCCAAAGGCGGAGACGCACGTGAAGAGCTTCTCCAGGAAACTGAAGGACTGCACCTGCTGCTGCCCTAGGGAATTCCCCAAACCCAAGGTCAAGGCCATCAGCACCACAAACAGGGCCGAAGCCAAGGTGACCCCCACGGCCCGCAGCACCGTGGCATCGGGAATCTGCCGGCGGTGCAGCAGCACATGGCTGCGGCCCTGGAGGGTCGAGCGGGTGGCCCCCATCAGGATGGCGAAGGTGGTTGTTTTCACCCCGCCACCGGTGCCGCCGGGGCTGGCGCCGATGAACATCAACAGGATGATCAGCAGCAGCCCGGCGTCGGTGATCTGGTGGGCGGAGAGGGGAATCGTGTTGAAGCCGGCGGTGCGGGTGGTGATCGACTGAAAGAGGACGATCTGCAGGTCCTCCAGCCAGCCATAGGGCTCCATCGCCGAGGCGCCGTAGCCGATGTGCTCGGTAATCAACAGACCCACCGCGCCGATGACGATCAACAGCGCCGTACTGCGAATGACCAGGCGGGTGTGCAGGCTCAGGCGACGCAGGCGACCCAACCGAAAGCGGTTGTTCCAGATGTCATTGGCCACCCGCCAACCAATGCCACCGATGACGATCATGAAGGCGATGACCCCAGTCACCACGGGGTTATCGCGATAGCTCTCCAGGCTGTTGGACCAGAGGCCAAATCCGGCGTTGTTGTAAGCGCTGATGGCATGGAACATCGCAGCCCAAAGCCGTCTGCCAGGGTCCTCGATGTCGGTAAAACCAAAGCTGTAGAGCACCACCGTGCCCAAGCCCATCACACAGAGGGCCACCAGCAGGATGCTGTGGAAGGTGGGTCCGATGCCGCCGACCCCGAATTCATCAAGGGCACGGCCCTTGTCCAAACGATTGCGCAAGCCGGATCGGCCCTGCACAAACCCCTGCAGGAAGGTCGTGATCGCCATCAGTCCGAGACCACCGGTGATGATCAAGCCCGCGAGCACCACCTGGCCCGCGAAGGTCAGATCCTCTCCGATATCGATCACCGAAAGACCGGTCACAGTGATCGCCGAGGTAGCCGTGAACAGGGCCTGCCACAAACCAACGTTGGAGTTGGAGCAGAGCGGCGTCGAGAGCAGCAGTGTCGCCAGAACGATCACCAGCAGGCCCGTCACCACGGTGAACTGCGGCACCGTGAGCTGATGGCGCCAACGCTGCAGCGCCCGGACTGGATTGCTCGAAGACGGGTTCATCCCGCAAACCGTAGGTAAGGTCCGATCGATCTCGCAGCCTGCGCCAGTCGATGAATCCGATCGTTGTGCTGCTGGTGATGGCGGTGCTGATCCTGGTGGGCTCGGCTTTGGCCTCCAGTACGGAAGCCGCCATGCTGACGGTGAATCCGATTCAGGTCCACACCCTCAAGCAGCAAAAGGTGCCGGGATCACGGGCACTGGAGCGCATCAAGGCCAGGCCCGGGCGGGCCCTGGTGCTGCTGGTGGTGATCAACAACCTGTTCAACATCTCCGGTTCAATCCTGCTCGGCAGCCAGGCCAACCAGGTCTTCGAAAGCGTCGGGGGCCGCTGGGCCCTGCTGCTCTTCAACGTCGGGTTCACGGTGGCCGTGATCCTCTTCGCTGAAATCCTGCCCAAAACGATCGGCAACAGCTTCGCCATGCCGATCTCCTTGGTCTCGGCGCGCATCCTGCTGATGCTCGAGCGGCTGACCCTGCCGCTGCTGCTGGTGCTGGAGAAACTGATGCCGGCCATCACGGCAACGAGCGAACTCACCACCAACGAGCGTGAGATCCACCTGATGGCGCGCCTGGGCTCCCAGCAGGGCCAGATCGAAGCGGACGAGGCCGCGATGATCGGCAAGGTCTTTGCCCTCAACGACCTCACCGCCAGGGATCTGATGGTTTCACGGGTGGCGACCCCGTCCCTTTCAGGCGGCGCCAGCCTGGACTCGGTTCGCCAGGAGATCCTTGAGGCCGCCGATGACGCCTGGTGGGTCGTCCTGGGGGAAGAGGTGGATGAGGTGCTGGGGGTCCTAAGCCGTGAGCGCGCCATGGCTGAGCTGCTCAGTGGTGGTGGCTATCGGCTGATCAGCCAGCTCTGTGATTCACCGCAATTCGTCCCCGAGATGATCCGCGCTGATCGGCTGCTCACCAGCTTCAGGCGCGGCGACCGCAGCTCCGTGCGGGTTGTCGTTGACGAGTTCGGGGCCTTCGTCGGCCTGGTCGGTGCCGCCGACATCCTTGGGGTGCTCGCCGGTTGGAAGCGGGTCCCCGAGGGCTAGGTATGGGCGCGGCCCCGCTGGCTGCGCTTGAGCAACCACCAGTAGATCCCGCCAAAGAGGGCTGCGCTGAGGGATCCCACCAGGGTCGAGCCCAACAACAGTCGACTGGAAATCGCCAGCCCCAGCTCCCATACACCCCCCTGCTGGATCGCTTGCAGGGAGGGCAAGGCAGGGCCAGGGCCCAGCAACCAGCAGCCGACGCTGTAGTTGAACCAATACAGGGGGATGTAGGTCAGGGGGTTGCTAATCCATGTGCCCGCCGCAGCCAGGATGTGGTTCCCGCGCACCAGGCTGGCCAGGGCGATGCCCAGCAAGGTCTGCAGGCCAAAGATCGGGAAGCAGCCCATGAACACCCCAGCCGCCAAGCCCCGGGCTTTCTGGCCGCTGCTGGCCTCGTGATGCCACAGCCAGAGCAACCACTGTTTGAGGCGCTTCATCCAACCCCGAGGGCCTTGCGAGCTCACGTTCTACAGGCCGAACCAGCGGCAGACCATCCAAGGAACGGCGATGGCCATGGCAATCGTCAAGGGGAAGCCATAGCGGGAGACATCCAAGAAGCGATAGCGACCTGGGCCGTAGACCATCAGGTTGGTCTGGTAGCCAATCGGACTGAGAAAACTCTGACTGGCGCCAAAGAGCACCACATAAATCAAAGCCATCGGCGGTAGGCCAAGCCCCTGGGCCAACTGACCAGCGATGGGAATCAGCATCGCCACCGTCGCCGCGTTGCTCATGACTTCGGTCAACGCGACGGTGAACAGGAAGACGACGAGCATGGCGCCATAGACCGGCCAGCTGCTCAAGCCGAGCAACAGGGCCTGGGCCAGGGCAGAGGCCAGACCCGTTTTTTCAAGGGCGACGCTGAAGCTCGCCAGCGAGCCCAGGAGCACCAGAACATCCAGGCGCACCACCCGTTGCAGTTCACCGGCGCGCAGGCAACCGGTCACCACCATCGCCACCGTGCCCAGCAGCACGGACGCCACCAGGGGGATGACCTCAAAGCTGGGCAACAGCAGCACCAGGGCAGCAATCAGCAGCGCCACGCGCTTGCGGCTGACCGTGGGCAGGTCCTTCTCCAACTGCTCCAGGACCACCAGGTCGTTACTGGCCGCCAGGCCGCGGATGGCGTCCTTGGGGCCCTGCAGCAGCAGCACATCCCCCTCACGCAGCTGGGCGCGCCCGAGCCGTTCCCGCAGCACCGCATTGCCGCGCCGCAGGGCCAACACCGTGGCGTTGTAGCGCTGCCGGAAACGCAGATCGCGCAGGCAGTCACCGGCGAGGGTGGAGCCGGAGGGCAACAGCACCTCCACCATCCGCTGGCTGTTGTCCTGCTCCAGGCTGAGCGGTTGCTCCGGCGTGGGGGCCAAGACCACTGTGTGGTCCTGCTGGAGGCGCAGCAGGTCCTCGCGGCTGCAGCGCAGCAGCAGACGATCCCCGAGCATCAAGGTGCGGTCGGCCAAGGGAGGCATAAAGCGCTCCGTGCCGCGGTGCAGCTCCAGAACGTCGAGGTCAAAGCGCCGTTGCAGCCGCGTGGCGTGGAGCGACTGGCCAATGAGCTCAGAACCCAATGGAATCTTGACCTCGGTCAGGTATCCACTGCTGGAGAGGTCAGCGATCAGGTCGTCGTCATCGCGGCCCCGATCCGGCAGAAAGCGATCGGCGAGCAGCACCATCAGCGAACCGCCCAGCAGCCAGACCCCCAGACCGATTGGGGTAAAGCTGAACAAGCCAAAGCTGCCGTAGCCCAGACGGCTGCTGACCTCGCTGGCCAGCAGGTTCACCGAGCTGCCCAGCAGGGTGATCGTCCCCCCGAGCACCGTGGCAAAGGACAACGGGAGCAGCACCTTCGACGGGGAGATGCGGCGGCGTTTGCACCAGCCCTCCACCACCGGAAGCAGGCTGGCGACGATCGGGGTATTGGGAACAACCGCAGAAACGGGACCCACCACCGCCACCATCAAGGCAATCATTCGCTTCGGGCTGCGAATGGCGTCGGAGCCGATCAAGGCCCGCAGACGATCCAGTCCCCCGCTGCGGAACAGCCCAGCGGAGATGGCGAACAGACCAGCCAGGGTGATCAGGGCCGGGCTGCCAAAACCCTCCAGGGCTTCGCGGGGCTCGATCACGTGGAAGCTGACCAGCAGGCCGGCGGCGAGCAACCCCGTGAGATCGGGCGCCAGCCAACCGGAGATGAAGAGGACCACGGAGCCCAGCAACACCACCAGCGTGATCAGGGCTCCGGGCTGCAGAGCGGCAGCAACAAGATCAGCCAAGGGAGGGGCGATCGGGCAAGGCCCTCAGCCTACAGCTCGCAAAACACGGCACACGGATCGGGAATTACAGCACAGCGAGAAAAGTTCAGTCAGAGCTGAGGTTCCAAGGGGGAACTTGGCGACACCAATTCCCAAGTGCTTTACCGTGGAATCAACCCGAGCACGTCCGTTGCCCTTCAACGCCAAAACCAACTACGGACTGCTCGCCCTGATCGAACTCGCTGGCATCCAGGCCCAAGGAGGACGGCTACAGGTCTCGGTCATCGCCCAGCGGCAGGGCATTCCCGAGCGCTACCTCGAGCAGATGATGACCAGCCTGCGCAAGGGGGGCCTGCTCAACAGCAGCCGTGGGCCCAAGGGGGGCTACCAACTGGCCAGACCCGCCGCCGAGATCCGGCTCGCTGAGGCAATCGACTGCCTAGAGGGCAGGTCCGAACCGCAGCCACCGGCTCAACAGAGCCTGGAGCAGCAGGTGCTGCACTCGCTTGGGAGCCAACTGCAGGAACAGCGCCTGGCCCTCCTGGAGTCCACAACCCTCGCGGACCTTCTCGCCCAACGGGATGCGCTGCTTCAGGCCCAAGCGATGTACTTCATCTAGTGGCGCTCAAGTTGGTGCGAGGCGCCCGTGGAACCCGGTCAATCCAGGGCGAAAGACTCATTACCAGCAGCGGAACCACCACGAGGCCCAGCAGCAGCATCACTCCCAAAAAGTGACGCACCACCAGGGTGATGATCGGCACCTGGGCGTTCTGGGGCAACACCTGCCGGCAGTCCACGCAAACCAAGCGCGGAGGTCGCTCCTCGGTTTTGGTGAGCAAGCGCGCACCGCAGCGGGGGCAGGGCAAGAACGGCAACCCTTGGGCCAATCCATGCTGCCAGCCAAGGCCCTGGAGCCATAAAAAAAGGCCCGCCGAGCGGGCCATAAGAGAACCAGTCAGAGGATCACTTCGCCGAAGCGAAATCGGGATAAGCCTCCATGCCGTGCTCGCCGATGTCGAGACCTTCGATCTCTTCTTGCTCGGTGACACGGATACCACCGAAGAGGCCGCCGATCACAGACCAGGCAATCCAGCAGGTGACGATGGTCCAGATGGCGTAGGCCGCACAGCCCAGGGCCTGAATGCCGAGCTGGCTGAAG
>VMBT01000446.1_pt1 | contig 26727 bp, 22 predicted proteins | sample 4404301 | NCBI WGS metagenome assembly VMBT01 (sample SAMN12238535, study PRJNA552566) | marine metagenome | isolation source: Coastal seawater | place: USA: coastal Georgia, Sapelo Island | collected 2008-08/2009-08
AAAACTTGAGCAATCATACCTCCCATGGATGTACTTAGAATATGAGCTTTTTCAATTTTGAGATGATCAAGCAAGCAAAGCGCATCTAGGGCCATGTCATCAATCCTATACTCAGAAGTAATTGGCAGCCTTAAGAAATATTTGATGTAATCCAGAATAAATTTAGGCGAACCTTTAAACCTTGTGGAAAGGCCGATATCTCTATTATCAAAGACAATGGGTCTAAAGCCATTAGCTGATAGAAAGTTAATTAAATGAGGTTGCCAGTGAACAAGCTGAGCACCTAATCCATGAATTAATAGGATAGGTTCGTTATGAATAGGCCCATAGTCTTTATAGAAGATCCTAACGTTACCATTATTTGCAAAACCCTCATTGCTGTTATATTCCTTGACCATGCTTTTTTTTGATAAGTTAGGTTTTATTGTCCCAAGCTAATACAATCAATAATGATAGCAGTTATCGATTGAAAATTTTAAGTAGATGGCCAAGGCAATTTCTAACAAAATCAGAGCAGCCTACGGTATAGGGGATTATGCAATTTGTCTTTACTGGAGTGGAGTAGGTCTTTATCTCTTGTATTTCTATACCGATGTAGTTGGTATTAGCCCTCTTTATGCTGGCTGGATTTATGCGATTGGTATTACCTGGGATGCCATTACAGATCCTTTTATGGGATTTATTGCTGAGAGAACAAGATCAAAGTGGGGCAGCTATCGACCATTCATAATATTTGGTTCGGTGCCATTGGCGCTCTCATTCGTTCTGTTATTTTGGGTGCCTCCATTTGAGGGAACATTTTTATTTCTCTTCCTTTTGTTAGTTAATATTTTTCATAGATCTTGTTTTACTATTGTCAGCGTTCCTTACTCTTCTCTTACAGCTCGGATAACAGATGATAGTGATGAACGAACCAAGCTAACTACAGCAAGGATGCTGGCTGCTAGTTTTGGAACTTTTTCTATATCTGCTGCTGGTTTTCCTATTGTATTATTTTTTGGTTCTGGGAATGAAAGTACCGGTTTTCTATTTTTAGGATTAATTTCTGGATCAATAGCTATTTTAATCCTAGCCATCACTGTTTATTTTGTTAAAGAAAGAACGTTTGATCCTGTCAATCAAATTAATGCTAATTTCAAATTGATAGCAAAATCTGTTTCTCAAAATTATCCATTCTGGATTGTATTTTCATCCATTTTAATTTTGGGCTCGACCGCGCTAATGTTTAACAATAATTTAATATATTTTGTTAAATATTCTCTTGATCTGCATGCTTACCAGGGATTGATATTGGGCACCAGCGGAGGTTTTACGTTATTGGCAATACCATTTTGGGCCTTATTGGCATTGCGACTAGGCAAAAGAAATTCATGGTTAATCGCTATGGTATGGTTGCTTATAGGTTTCTTAGCATTTTATTTTTATCCCACTCAATCTTTGAGTGAGTTACTAATCATTCTTGCTTTTTTAGGTTTTGGAAATGGAGCTACGGGAGTTCTTTTTTGGTCTATGTTACCTGACACAATCGAATACGGAGAATGGAAAACGGGGATAAGAACTGAGTCTTCTTTATACGGTTTTATGACGTTTGCCCAAAAAGGCGCGATAGGAATATCTGCTTTATTACTTGGCATCATTTTAACTAATATTGGATTCAATCCGAACGAAACACAGAGTCAAGAAACACTGGATAGCTTAAAGATGGTTATGTCTTGGGTACCGATTTCAGGGGTTATATTGAGCCTAGTAATGGTAATTTTTTATCCCATCAATAAATCTTTTCATGCCAAATTGCTCAAAGATATAGCAGAGAATAAAATGAGCCATGAACAAGGTTAATTGGGGAATAATAGGGCCAGGATCCATAGCCAGAGCATTTGCCCACTCTATTAAAAATACTACCAGCGCTTCTCTGATATCTGTTTTTGGAAGAAACGAAGATAAATCACTATCCTTTGCTAACGAATTCAATATTAATTCAGAAAACGATTTAGCAAAATTCCTAGCCAATCCCAGCCTTGATGCCGTATACATAGCAACACCTCATAGCGATCATTTTTCCTATGCATTTGAGGCCATTAGAAATAATAAGCATGTCTTATGTGAAAAACCCCTGACCATGAATCCTTTTGAAACTATGACGCTTTTAGATTTTGCGTCATCTTCCGGAAAATTCTTTATGGAGGGTTATATGTACAGATCACACCCCCAAACTAAGAATATTCTAGATGCCTTAGACCTTTTTAAAGGCATTGGTCAACCAATCTTTATTGAAAGTAATTTTGGATTTAGAGCGGATGTAGCACCAGAGCATCGATTACGTAATCCTGATTTAGGAGGTGGAGCAATTTTAGATATTGGTTGCTATCCACTATCTATGAGCCAACTTATAGCTGGTAAGCTCCTAGACAAGCCTTTTGCTGAACCGATCTCAATAGATGTAACTGGAAGGCTAGATTCTACTGGAGTAGATGCTTATAGCGCGGCAGATATCAAATTCTCAGATACAGTAACTGCTAAGATTGCTTGCGCCATAGATGAAGAACTAGACAGAACCCTAAGAATCTTCTCAGATAATACCTCAATTACCATTTCTGATCCTTGGCATTGCGGTCAATTTAATAAAGGGCACTCAAACATAATAATTCATCATAATGATTCAGAAAAAAGCATCGAAGTTAATGACTCGGTAGGATTGTTTACCAGAGAAATTGATCATGCCACCAAATGTATTTCCGAAGGATTCATTGAATCTACTTTTGTTACCCATAGAGAAACTTATGCCATTAGTTTTTGGTTGGAGAACTGGAGGAACGCTTTAGATATTAAATGCCCTAAATCTAAAATAAAGAACTCCCCAATAAAATCATATTCACTAACAAAATACCCCTTAACCAATTTAGCTGAATGCTCTTTACCAAATTTAACTAAATTGGGCTCTCGCTTAGCTTTTGGATGCGATAATCAGGTCTCCGAATTACACGCATTTACAATGTTCGACCACTTTTATAGAAATGGTGGCAGGATTTTTGATACTGCTTATATTTATAACCATGGTAATGGAGACAAGTATCTAGGATCTTGGATAAAGAACTCTGGTTTAGAGAGCTCAGCTATTGTCTTGGGAAAGGGAGCGCATACTCCTCAATGTGAACCAAAATTTATAAGACCTCAAATTATTGAATCCCTAGAAAGACTCCAACTTAATTCTATGGATATCTTTTGTTTGCATCGAGACAATCTTGATATTCCAATTGATGAATTTGTTAGCGCATTAAATGACGTTGTAGATGAAGGTCTGGTTAATTTGATAGGCGCATCCAACTGGACTCTTTCACGGTTTGCTGCAGCAAGAGATTATGCAGCAGAGTCTAATATGACTCCTTTTACGGTAATTAGTAATAACTTTAGTTTAGCTGCCATGGTTGATCCTGTCTGGCCTGGATGTGTTGGAATGGATAGCGAGTTCTTAAATTATGTAAATAATGAAGGATTGATTTTATTTCCCTGGTCTAGCCAAGCTAGAGGATTTTTTATTCCTAAAAAATCATCGGTGCTAGATCATTTTTCTAATCCAACCATGGAAGAAGAAAAAAGAGTTTGGCATAGTGAAGATAATCTTTTGCGCCGAGACAGATGCTTTAAAATTGCAAAAAATAAGGGAATTGAGCCCATTGAAGTTGCGTTGGCTTATGTTCTTTCAACATCACCGAATATTATTCCATTGATTGGACCACGTAATGTTTTTGAGACGAATAGCTCTATAAAAGCTTCGAAGATTATCCTATCTCAAGATGAGCTTGAATTTCTTGAGGGTAATTGATTTGTCCTTGTAACACGATATCAGCCACTGAGATCCCAAGATCAATTCTATAATTTCCAGATCTTATAACCCATGATTTAGTTTTAATATCCCAGTGGGCAAGTGATCGAGCCGGAATCTTAATTTCAGTTTTAATGGTATCGTTTGATTTGAGAAAGATCTTGTTAAATGCTCCAAGCCTTTTAACAGGCTCTAATACTTCTGCATTTTCAAAAGCAATATAACATTGTGTTACTACAGCTCCATCCACTGAACCTATGTTCTCTATTTCAAAATTGCAGGTCACTGAATTATCAGAATTCTTAGATATTGTTAAATTGGAATGTTTAAACTCTGTATAAGATAGCCCATGTCCAAATGGAAATAAGGGCAGGATATTATTTTTTTCATACCATCTATAACCTATTAGAAGTTTTTCAGCATAATCCATTTGTAAATCTTTGCCCGGATAATGATTATAGGCTGGTGTGTCTTCAATTCTTACAGGGTAGGTGGTAGGCAATTTTCCAGAAGGGTTAACTGAGCCATTTAAAATATCTACCAATGCATTGCCGTATTCTTGGCCGCCAAACCAAGATTGAATAACGGCATTAGCCTGACTGATCCATGGCATAGCCACAGGTGAGCCAGTATTTAATACGACAACGGTTTTTGGGTTAGCCTCTAGTATTGCATCAATTAAAATATCTTGGTTTGCAGGTAAATTAAAATCTTTACGATCATTCCCCTCTGTTTCCCAGTCAGCATTCGTTCCAACAATTAGAATTACCTCATCCGATGTTTTGGCTAGGGTAACGGCTTCATCAAATAAGTTCAGAGGATCAGGAGGTAAACAACCAATATGGATTGCAGGAAAACCGCCCTCAAAAAGATACTCAATTTCAATGAAATAGGCTTTGTCTTTAGTTAAGTCTATTGGAGCAGTTTTAGAGGCAGAACTAAATCCAAAAAAGGCTTCTCCAGGTTCTGTACTTGTCCAATTGTCTATTAGTTCATTCCCATCAATTCTTAGCTTACAGGGACCTATACCAAATATCTCAAATAAATGACTTCCTGATATGTTTGGACGATACGAGCACGAAAATTTAGTAAATACTTTGTTATTCCCATTTTGGTTAATGACATCTTTTCCAAAACCTTCAAATACCCAAAATTTATTACCCGTCAGTTTTTCTTCATGCAAAAGCTTTCCTTCGTCTGTATCCTTAAAATACTTAACTTCAAATGCATGGTGGGACATTAAGTCTTCTGCAAATTTTGGAAGATATTTATGAGTATGGCATCCTTTTGCATAATGAATTTCGTAAGATTCATCTAGCTTGTCATGAATTGCTGAAAGAGGGTGAATGACATAGTGAGGTTTCAAACTCGCACTTCCGCCACCTATAATTTGCGCTATCTTTGCATTGGGCCCAATCACTGCAAGCTTTTTCTTGTTGGAACCTTCATTCTTTAAGGGCAGCAAGCCGTTATTTTTTAATAACACCATTCCTTCAGCTGAAGCTTTACGGATAAGATCTTGGTGGTTTGGGTTATCAAAAGATTCCTCGGGTTTAATGCTAGGGTTTTCAAATCTTCCAGAAAAGGTAGCAACTTGAAGTATTCTTTTAACTTTGTCATCAATAGCGCTTTCACTCACTTTACCTTCTTGGATTGCCGAAATTAGTTTTTCTCCCCACACATTTGTTGGTCCGGGCATCTCTAAGTCCAGTCCGCCAACAGCATTCTCAACTGTCTCTAATGCAGCTCCCCAATCGCTTACTACATAGCCTTCAAAATTCCATTCAGTTTTTAGAATATCGATGAGGAGTTCTTGATGTGAACTACAGTATATTTTATTCAGTTTGTTATAAGCGCTCATCACTACTTGGGCCTTGCCTTCCTTGATACCCATTTCAAAAGGAAGAAGATAGATTTCTCTTAGTGTTTTTTCATCAACATTTGAACTTATGTGATGCCTTTCAAATTCTGTATCGTTAGCTACAAAATGTTTTAGACATGCCGCTACATTTTTAGATTGGACACCTTTGACATAAGCGGTAGCAATTTTTCCAGTAAGGTAAGGATCTTCCGAATAACTTTCAAAATGCCTTCCTCCAAGAGGATGCCTGTGAATATTAATAGTAGGCCCTAATAGCACATCAACATCTTTTAGTTTTGACTCTTCGCCCAATGCTTTACCAATCTCATCTATGAGATCTAGGTTCCAAGTTGATCCTATTGATATAGGCGATGGAAAGCATGCTGAAGATTTACCAGAATTTCCATTGCCTCTAACCCCATTGGGGCCATCAGACATTTTAATAGAGGGTATATTTAATCGTTCAATCTTATGGGTGTGCCATGAGTCAAAACCACTTATGAGAGTAACTTTTTCTTCTAAAGTAAGATCTTGAATTAATGCTTTAAGATTTAGCATCAAGTCAAAAGACAGGTTTAGAACTAGCTGGCATAGAAATTAGAATAATGTTTTCTAAACTGAGCTATTGGACCATCTTTATCGCAAAGAACAGGTTTTTCAGCATATTTTTTATGCTCCCATATGGGGATATCCTCTTTAACTTGTTTATCAATATCTGCAATGATAGCAGCCGAAACCCCACCGGTTGGTGTTTTACCATCCACTTTTTTTTGTAAGAAGAAAAATCTGGTGATGCATTTTTCTGACTCTATGGGAGTGGTCATACCAAGTAATAAAGTATCACAAATCCCTTCAAATTTAGTAGCGCTGTCACCTGGACCATTAGAAAAAGCAGTTATCTGACCCTTAATGGTTCCTCTTGGAGTCTCCATATCTGCACGTTGAACAGAGGTTCGTTTTTGTTCTTCATAAGAAACTTCAAATTCAGGATAACTAACAACACCATGAACATATTTAAAATGGGCAGCATCAACTGCATTTTCTGCCATATCTTGAATATGACAATTAATGTCGTACTCAAAGGCAACAAAATCATCAGCCCATTCTGGGTCATCAATTTCCGGATGGATAGTAACATCGTATAAAGGTTGAATACCTTCTGGGTGGTACCAAGCATATATCAAGTTATTAGCTTCCACGGTTGGATACCTAAAAATTGCAACCTCTTTTGCTTTTGGAGGAATGTTCGTGGCGTAGGGGATATCTCCAATTGTGCCATCGGTCTTCCACCTCCAGGCATGAAATGGGCACTCAATACAGTTTTCATGCACTATTCCACCATGCCCTAAGTGGGCACCTAGGTGAGGGCAATAAGCATCCAGCATAGATACTTCACCATTTTGTCCTCTAAATAAAACCTGATCTTCTCCAAAATATCTAACAGGCTTTACCTGACCTTTATCTAAGCTAGCAGCTGTATCAATGCAATACCAACCAAATGGAATAGGCATTGGGTATCTTTTTTTAGTTATTTCATTCATAGTTTTAAAAGTTTTTTTGCATTTTCACCAAGGAACTTTGGCCAAACATCTTCATTAAAATCTACATTAGGTAGATCTTCAAATATTCTTTCTAAAGATAGACCCATTGGAAAGTATCCAGCATATAGAATTTTTTCAGAACCTCGAGTATTTGCGTAGTTAATAATTGCTTTTGGATAATGCTTGGGAGCAAATGCACTGGTTGAATAATAGAGATTAGGATACTTGAGCATTAATTTTACAGCCAAATCAACCCAGGGCTCGGCTCCATGTCTCATTACAAATTTTAATTCAGGAAAGTACCAACATACTTCATCAATCAACTCAACTTTTTGGGGAGCCATTGGAATTCTTGGGCCAGGAACTCCAACACAACAAAAAAATGGAATATCTAACTCAATACAGGTTTCGTATATGGGATGCCATTTTTCATCATTTATTGGAATTTGGGGATACATTCCTGAAGGAAAAGCACTGACAGCTCGAATATCATATTTTTGGTGCAGTTCTTTAATTCTAATTGCCTCTTGTTTACCTTCATTAGGATTTACAGGTAAATCAAAAATAAATCTATCTGGATGATTCTGTTGAGCATGTATTTTGGTTTCTGATAGCTCATGAAAACCAACCATCGCAACATCAATATGATGTTTATCCATTTGATTGAGGGTGTATTGCACATAATCATCATGAGAACCTGTTTCTGGTATGTCTTTAAACATATACTGGGCAGGCATTTTAAAGAGCTTCTTGGATTCTTCATCTCTCAACAAAGGTTCCATAAAAGAGTACCATTCAGAACGATCCTCGCTTTCAGGAATACCCAACATCAGATCAACAGTAAAGATCTCTTTATTAAAACTCATTGTTAGATTTTAACCCTTTAGATTTCAATATTACGACAAACTAAAAAAAACATTAAAAAACTAGCTAAAGAGTTGACGCCAGAGAATCTGACGTTACTCAGTTTAGGACATAAATTCGCCACCATTAACATCTAAATTAGCCCCTGTAATCACCTTTGCTAAGTCTGAAGCTAGGAATAGGGCAGCGTTCGCGCAATCTCTATCATCTGGAATGATTCCAAGAGGTATGTCTTTAGTTATACCTTTTATGATCGTCTCAGCATCAATATTCATTGCTTTAGCTGTCTCATTGACATATCCCTCTACCGGTGGGCCCCACATCCAGCCCATATAAACAGCATTCACTCTTATTCCATGAGGCCCTAGTTCTTTTGCAAGAATTTTAGTGCTTGCTGTAAGAGCGCCTTTAGATGCTGCATATCCTCCTTGTGTCTGGAGTGGTTTTTTTGTTATGAGGCTATTTATCATAACTATGGAGCCAGATTTCTGTATTTTCATTTGTTTAACAGCCTCCAAAGTTAACTGCATGGTTCCAAAATAATTTGTATTCATTGTTTCTTTCCAGTCTTCCATATCACCCTGATCAAATTCCGTAAAATTACCTGGCTTATAAGCACTATTTAAAAGGCAATCTACTTTGCCAAACTTTGAGACAGTTTCTTCTACCAGATTTTGACAAGATTCTAGCGAAGTTATATCTGTGATCACGCTGATAACCTCAGCTCCTTGGGATTTTATTTCAGCTTCTACTTCCTTTAGTTTGCTTTCTGTTCTGGCTGCAAGCACAACTTTTGCACCTTCCTCTGCAGCACCGTAAGCAAGTTCTTGTCCAAGCCCTGGCCCAATGCCAGACACCACCACTACCTTATCTTTTAAAATCATGCTTTACCTATATATGCATCAATATACATTTTAAATTTCTCTTCAATTTCATCTTTGGAAAGACCATATTCCTCTAATGAATATTTATGGGAGCCCATTTCATGTTTATTTTCTTCCTGCCAAGCCTTCATAGCATTTTCAGTTTGGTCAGCAAAATCCTCATGTATAAACGTATAAATTTTTTTCATCTCTTCCAATGGCTCGGAAATCATTTTTTTAAAATCAAGGTGAATAAAATTATCTCCATGCAATGAGCTTATTTCTTGACAGTGCTTAAGGACACGACAGAGCTTATCTTGCCAATGACGGGCTATTCTTTGTTTATTAAAGTCAGTAGTTAGTTGTTCAGACAAGTTTGCACACATTGATCCAAAAGAAGGAACTGTATCTACTGGAGTTCTATGGGTTTGGATAACTTTGGCATCAGGAAATACACCTAACACTTTATCAATAAAACCTAAATGATGGGGTGATTTAAGCACCCATCTTTTCTGTTCTCTACCAGGATTTTGCCATGTTAAATATTGAATTTGTTTTTTAAGAAATTCATAAACTACTTTGTGGTCTTGTTCTTCAATCCAGGTCGAATAAGAGGGTAGATGCATACAGGATTCAGGCACAGTACTAAGAAAGGTATGTTCGATTAAAAGGATTTCTTCATCAGCGCCATTGAAATCCCATGGATGAATTTTAAGAGCTTCTGGAGAAGCCTCTACCACTGCTGCTACTTCTGCCTCTCCAAGTTGCATTCTTTCTTGTGGGTTTCCTCTCACTTCATTAGGAAGGACAGCCGGGTATCTGCCTTCCCACCACAGCATGGCAGTATGGTTTGGATCTGAAGCAAGCAATCGATGCGTCATGGTTGATCCTGTTCTAGGAAGCCCAACAATAACGATGGGACTAATAATATCTTGCTCCAAAATCTCAGGATTATTTTTTAAAGCATCAACAGTTCTTAAAAGGTTAATTAGCAATCCTAGAATGCGATGTTCTTGAGCTTGGAAACCAACTTCATTAAGAGAAGCTTCATTATTAATACTTGATACAAGTTTATGGAAGCCCTCAATGAAAATTTCATCCCCAAAGTCATTCAGGCCGGTATTTTCTATCGCTTGTTGTAAAATTAAATTTGAATCAAGGCTCATCTGTCTATTTTAATTCTCTAAGCTTTATTTTGGTTACTTTTGGAATAATTGGATCTTTACAATTAATCCATCTTAATAACATAGCTCCTTCTGAATGATTTTGCGTAATAAGATTGTTTGGCAAGTCTTCTATGTTATGGGTGATATGCATAATTAGCTCCTTATTATCTAAAACAGCATTAGCATCATTAATATGAATTTTATTGAATCTGTAATCCAGAGATTCCATCCAGAAATTTTCTAATTGAAAGTTCCACAAATCGCATTCAGGGATCATAGTCCTGATTTGCAAGCATTCATCGGGTTCTATTTGATAGTAACCATGTAGGTAGATAATACTTGGATCTCCACCAGCCGCTTGAAAAAAATCTTGGTTACCCAAGGGAAGGGAATTTAAATGATTTAACTTAAATTCATCCACCCAGCTTACAAATGTCGAAGCTGTACCCTTAACAAACCTAAGAGTTCTATTTAATTTTTCTAATAATTCATCATCAGAAAGAACAGGCAGTTGAGAATTTTGATTTAGGGCCCTTATATTTAGGAAAGCTCGCTTATCAGTTACTTTTGATTTATAAGTTTCTCTTACTATTAACATATTGGAGGAGGGGTCCATGATTAAATCGGCTTCTCTATTTTGGCTAATTAAAATTCTGAAATCTCCATTCTTGTCTGTGTGTTTGTCCGTGATTTCTAATTCAGCATGCGAGATCATAGTTCCATCAAGATGGTATCTATTTTCTTTAATTCCTAGGCTTAAATAATTTGCTTGGCCTTTATTTCCTATAACTTCATATGATTGAGATGAGTTAAGATTTGAGTTTAAGTAGACATTATCTGGGTTATCCCCACCTATCTTTGCTGTCTCATTGGATAAACTATAGAAAGATGCGTGATTAGGAAAGCTGTGTTCAAAATGCATTTCGCTTGCTAGACGAAGCAACCTAAGCAAATATCTATAGCCTTCATTCCTTGATAATGTATCTGGTGCATTATTCTCAATAATGCTGCCTAAGTTTTTTAACTCATCGCAGAAATCTTCCCATGCTTTAAGATTCATAATCAATAAACAATTATTTGCAATATACTAAGTTAACAGATATTTTTAAATCAGCCTATGCCAGCACCTCAAGAAAGAGATATAGATAAAACAGCATTACTACTTAAGCTTTGGTTTGTGGAGTCACAAGGTCTGCCTGATGATATTAGTATTAATATCAAAGGGGGTCCTGAAAATACAGGTTTTTCCAATGAAACTCTGACTTTTAAAGTTAAGTATAGTAATGGTAAATCAGAGGGTTATGTTATTAGATTTTCTCCCACTGGCTACAAGGTATTTCCAGATTACGATATAAAAAAACAGTATCAATTAATGGCTTTCCTCAAGCAACAACATATTACAGTACCTGAGGTTGTGGCATATGAGGGCGATGAATCTATTCTAGATTCAAGCTTTTATTTGATGCGCGAATGCAGTGGCGAGGCTCCATCTGATAATCCGCCTTTTCATCAAGAGGGATGGGTATTTGATGCAACTCCTGACGTTAGATCTTCCTTGTGGAGGAATTGGTTAGATGAAATGATTAAGGTTCATAAGATTGAAGCCAATCAAAGCTCTATTGAATTTTTGAACAGACCCCATTTGGCTGCAAATCATTTAGATCAAGAGTTAGCCTATTACTATAAATTTCATGACTGGGCTATGGATGGAGAGGATCATCCTATCGCTGATAGTGCTAGAGAATTTCTAAAACATAATAAGCCTATTACTGACAACAATAATTCAAGAATAGTTTGGGGTGATTGTCGACTAGCCAATGTCATGTACACACGTAATGGAGAATTGTCAGCAGCCTTGGATTGGGAGATGGCAATCCTAGGAGATCCTTGTCTTGATCTTGCATGGGGCATAGCAATTGATGATTGCAATAGCCTGGGTTTGAATATCCCTAAATTACCCGGATTTATGAGTACCGAAGACACAATAGCTTATTGGGAAAAACATAGCGGTTTTAGCGCAGCTAATTATGATTATTTTTATACCCTTGCTCTGTATAAGTTCACAGTCATTATGATTAAGGTTGTAAAAAAACTAGAGTATTATGAAATTATGCCAACTGGTCTTGGCGCTCATATTAATAATCATGCAAGTGGCATGCTTGCAAAACATATGGAATCTAAATAATGGCAATTTTCACTATAAAAAATACTGACAATAAAAAGATTCTTTGCACGCAAAGCCCTAAAAATTTTGCACCGCTCAATGAAATAGAGTGTGCAACTAAGGAAGATGTTGCTAATGCCTTTATCAGAGCCAGAGAAGCCCAATCAGAATGGAAGCATGTTCCAATTCAAAAGAGAATTGAGTTGCTTGAAAGATTGGCAACGATAATTTCTCAACAAAAAGAGAGGATTATTGATGTGGTTATCAGTGAAACTGGAAAACCAAAGCAAGAGGCTCTATCCATGGAAGTCTATTCAGCGCTTGATTCTATTGTTTTTTATTGCAAGCGCGCAAAAAAATGGTTGGCTGATGAGTCCATTAAATTGCATGGACCTATGCGTTTTCTCAAAAAATGCAAAGTTATTTATAAGCCAAGGGGAATTATTGGCATTATCACTCCTTGGAATGGCCCTTTTATCTTATCCATTAATCCAGTAATCCAATGTTTACTTTCTGGAAATGCAGCAATTGTAAAGCCTTCTGAAGTCACTCCGCTATCAGGTCAATTGGTTGAAGAGATGTTTGTATTAGCTGGAGCTCCAAAAAATTTAGTTCAAGTGCTGATTGGAGACGGAGAGGTTGGCGAAGCATTAATTACTAACAAACCAGATAAAATTTCTTTTACGGGATCTGTAGCAACTGGTAGAAAAGTAGCTGAACAATGTGGAAGACTTCTAATTCCCTTTAGCTTAGAGCTGGGTGGCAAGGATGCCATGGTTGTTTGTGAAGACTCAAACATTAAAGAAGCTGCTCAAGGTGCTGTCATGGGATCTTGCATGAATGCAGGGCAGTACTGTTGTGGCACAGAAAGGATTTACGTTACAGAATCTATTTATGATGAATTTGTTGAAGAGGCTACTAATATTACAGCAAGCCTCAATCAGTCAGACCAAGATATTGCCGATGTTGGCGCAACTTTTTGGGATAAACAGCTTGATATTATTGATGATCATGTAAAGGATGCTGTTGCCAAAGGTGCCAAAATTCTTGTAGGCGGATCCAAAAATCCTTCCCTGAAAGGGCTTTACTATCTTCCAACTGTAATAGTAGATGTTGATCATTCCATGAAGATCATGCAAGAAGAAACCTTTGGACCCATAGTTTGTATTATGAAGGTAAAAGATGAAGAGGAAGCCATGCGGCTCGCTAATGACTCTAAGTATGGGTTAAATGGGAATATTTGGACTCAAAATCTTAATAAGGGTTTAGCAATGGCTCGCTCATTGGATACAGGGGCTTGTTCTATTAACGATATGGCAATGAGCTATGGGCTTAATGAAGTTCCCTTTGGGGGTTTAAAAGAAAGTGGTCTAGGGTTTGTAAATGGGAAGGAGGGTTTTAGGAGCTATTGTCATGCAATGCCAGTAGTTATAGGTAAAAAACCATCATCCATTTACCCGTATACTCAAAAAAGCTATCACCAGCTTGAGCAAGCTATAAAGCTATTTTTTGATAATAAGTTATTTAGAAAACTGTTTGGTTAATCTAGGATTCTGAATCCTTTTCAATTCTTACTTCAATCTTAATCTCAGCATCTTGATCTTTTACTTGATCTTTAACTGAGTTAACAATTTTTTCTATTTCAATCTTACCAATCCCAGCGCTTACTCCCTCTAATTCAATCTCATTAAGTGCTGCTTCTAAATCGGTATCGTCATCAAGCTTTAGCATAAAAACATTTTTTTCTGATGAGATATTACCAAGATCAATCTCAGTACCTTCTTTATTTTTCCAGATTCTTTTTTCAAGCATTTTAGGATGATGTATTTCATGCATTCTTTTTCCATCTGCTTTAAACATCATTACATGATCACCTCTTTTAGGTTTAGGTGTAACAAAGTCATCCAAAAGTATCGCACCTCCAATAAGAGAGCCAATAATTATTGCTTGTATATATTTTTCATTCATATCTAGTTCCTTAATATACTTGTGACAAATTCAGTAAAAAAAAGTTCCATCAATTTAGAGCATTTAAGTAGGAAGGATTTTCTCCACCCCCATGAACATCCAATGCAGCTCCCGTGATCCAACTTGCCTTATCCGAAGATAAAAACATGCATGCATTGGCAATATCTGTTGGCGTTCCCATTCTTCTAAGTGGAATAGTTTTGGAAACTTTTTTCATTTGAGATTTATTACCATAATGAAGAAGAGAATTCTCCGTTTCAATATAACCAGTGATTATGGAATTAACTCTAATTTTTGGAGCCCACTCGATAGCTAGGGTTTTAGTTAGATTTACCAAACCACCTTTAGCGGCTCCATAAGCAGCACTTCCTGGAGTCGGTCTATTAGCAGTGACGCTAGAGATATTAATGATAGATGAAATGGTTTTTTGTTTGAGCATTTTCTTTGCAATCATTACGCTAACTTGGAGTTGAGCAGTTAGATTGAAATCTATAACAGATTTATGAAAATTGATAGATCCACTAGTTGCATTTAAAAGAGGAGATCCACCAGCATTGTTGATTAATATATCAATGGTTTTAGTTTGAGAGAGAATATCTTTTAGAGCAATTTCCACTGAACTGTTATCCCTAATATCGCATGCAACAAAAATAGCACTATTGCCTTTTTTAGATATTTTTCGCTTTGGAGCGTTTCTGGATAGGACAAACACTTTTGCGCCCTCCATTAAAAAAGATTCAGCTATACCTTTACCAATTCCCTTGGTGCCTCCTGTAACCAACACTGATTTGTTTTTAAATTGATTGTTCATCTTTATTCAGCAGTTATTATAATGATGCATCTAATTTTGTCATAACGGAGTAAACATGAAAATTTCGATTTTAGGAGGAACTGGCTCACTTGGAAAAGGTTTGGCTAACCGTTGGCTCAAAGCTGGGCATGAGATTATTATTGGCTCTCGTTCCTTGGAATCAGCTCTCAAAGCAACTCAAGCTCTTGATATTGATGATTCGAATGCATGTTTAAATGATGAAGCAGCTTTATTAGGTGATATTGCTTGTTTAACCGTTCCCTTTGCACACCAAGCTGAAACTCTACAAACTGTTAAAGAAAATTTAAAAAATAAAATACTCATTGATGCAACAGTCCCATTGGTTCCTCCAAAAGTAATGCGTGTGCAACTGCCTAAAGAAGGTGGTTGTGCTGCCATGATTGCTCAAACTATTTTAGGAGAAGAGGTTAGGGTAGTCTCAGCCTTTCAAAATATTTCTGCAGAACTTTTACAATCTTCTCACCCAATCAACTGTGATGTATTAGTGTGTGGAGATAAAAGAGAAGATAGAGAAACTGTTATCAATCTGATTGAGGATATGGGGCTAAAAGGGTGGCATGCCGGTCCGCTATGTAATTCTGCTGCTGCAGAAGCATTAACTTCTGTTCTTATTGCAATTAACAAGAACCATGCTATTTCACATTCTGGAATTACTGTTACAGGAGTTTAGCTATAACTAAATCAAATACTTTAAATCTAGTTGGTTTAAAGAACTTTCCGCTAATTTATCCTGGAGATTCATTACCAGATCTAATTATTGACTCCGTTAAATCAAACAGAAGAAAGCTTAAAGACGGAGATGTAATTGCTATTGCTCAAAAAATAGTTTCTAAATCTGAAAATCGTTACCGTTTACTAAGGGAATACCAACCATCTAAAGAGGCAAAAAAAATAGCCAAAAAAATTGATAAAGATGAGAGATTTGTTCAAGCCGTTCTTGAAGAATCAAATAAAGTTGTTCGTTATAGAAAAAATGTCCTCATAGTTGAGCATAAGCTAGGATTTATTCAGGCTAATGCAGGCATAGATAGATCTAATATCGATCAATCCGATGAAAGAATTCTCTTGCTACCAACAGATCCTGATAGATCTGCAAATAGAATTAGATTAAAGCTAACAAAGCATTTTAATGTAGATATTGGTGTCATCATTACAGATACTATGGGAAGGCCATTTAGAAATGGTATCGTGGGATTTGCAATTGGAGCCAGTAACATTAACTCAATTAAAGATGAGCGAGGAAAAAAGGATATCTTTGGAAACGAATTAAAAGTAACTCAAATTGGTATAGCAGATGAGCTTGCAGCTGCTTCATCATTAATTATGGGTCAGGCTAATCAAAAAATGCCAGTAGTTATAATTCGTGGGTTTTCAAAAAATAAAAAGGAAATTAGTAACGCTCAGGTTCTCATACGAGATGAGCAAGAAGATTTATTCAGATGAAGTCCTTACTTATTTGTGGCGGAGTAGGAGGAGCTAAGCTTGCAAAAGGCTTTTACCGTTCAGACCAAAATTTTGATTTATTAGTAAATGTTGGAGATGATTTTAATCATTTTGGGCTGCATATTTCCCCTGATCTAGACACGGTAATGTATACCTTGTCAGATCAAGTCAATCAAAAACAAGGATGGGGTTTAAAAGATGAGTCTTGGACAACTCTTGAGAATATTAAATTCTTAAATAGTGAGACTTGGTTCCAATTAGGAGACAAGGATATAGCAACCCATATGGTTAGAACACAATTACTTAAAACTAAAACCCTCACAGAAGCTACTCAAATTATTTGCAAAGCATTCAACCTTCCTCTCAATATTTATCCAGCCTCAAATGATCCAATAGAAACAATTATTTTGAGTGAACAAGAAAAATATTCTTTCCAGGAATATTTTGTTAAATATCAAACAAAGCCTTTAGTCAAAGGAATTGAGTACCACGGCATTCAAAAGGCAGCATTGAATGATTGTTTGGATTTAGAGTCTTACGACAATATTGTGATTTGTCCTTCTAATCCCTTTTTAAGTATTGACCCTATTATTAAAATTCAAGAACTCAATAACTTTCTTTTGAAACATAAAGAACGTGTCTATGTTGTTTCTCCGATAGTTGCAAATAATTCCTTAAAAGGCCCAACTGCAAAAATAATGCAGTCACTGAATATAGATGTGAACGTTCTATCTATTGCTAAACACTATAGAGAGGTTGCTAACAATATTGTTATAGATGCTAGTGATAGTAATTTCATTAACGATATTCAATCCTTAGAAATAAATTGCCTTGTGAGCGAACATCTTGTGATGCGTTCAGATAACGATAAAGTTAACTTAGCTAATGACATATTGAAATTCCTGAATGCATAGTTTTGTTATACCTGTAAAATTTAGCAGTAACCCAAAATCCAGATTAAGCGGGGTAATGACTGCTCCTAAGAGGCTGGCTTTTATGGAGCATTGTCTTCAAAATCTAATTCAAAAAATTTCTACTACCTATAACAATCCAGATATACACCTCATAATCAAGGGCACGAGCAATACATCTTTCGATGCTAAATGCCACTTTAGCGACTTGCCACTAAATGAGTCGATTAAATCCATTACCACCTCTACTTTTAACAAGGGCCACAGAATCATAATCTTGCATGCCGACCTTCCCAGTATTACTAATGAAGCCTTGGCTGATATGAAAAACTTAATAATTCAGGATGAAGTATTTATATATCCTGATCAATATCAACAAGGAACCAATGCGCTGATATATAGCCATGGAAATTTTGAGCATTTTGTTTTTGGGGAATCCAGTTATTCAAATTTCCTAACGCTTGCTGATCAACTGAACTTGAAGATAAATACTGTTGAAGAACCAGCTATAGCATTTGATTTAGATGATGAAGAAGATTTTAAATATCTACCTGAAAATATAGCTAACAAACTGTTAGACTAATTACATTAGCAAACAGATGAAAATTCAAAATCTACCAACCATAGTTTCTCAAATAGATATACTCAATAGACTATCCGGTGATTCATTGTCTGTTGAATCAATAGCCAAGATACCCATGTCAGCAGAACTTGTTGAGCATGCTTATGGAGTTAAGAAAGAACTTTATGGCAATATTATTTCCTACTCACCTAAAGTATTCATCCCACTAACTTTTTTATGCAGGGATGTTTGTCATTACTGCACGTTTGCCAAGACTCCTAAAAAAATTGATTCACCTTATTTATCTAGTAACAAAATCATGGATCTTTCTGTATCGGGTGAAACTCAAGGCTGTAAAGAAGCTCTTTTTACTTTAGGGGAGAAGCCAGAGCTAAGATATAAAGCTGCTAGAGAGTTTCTCAGCAACCATAACTATGGCTCAACGATTGACTACCTTTTTAAACATGCTAAAGACGTATTTCAAGATACTGAGCTTATTCCTCATATCAACGCTGGAAATTTATCTATTGAGGAATTAATTAAATTTAAAGATATATCAGGATCAGTGGGTTTGATGCTGGAATCTTCATCATATAGGTTAACTGAAAAAGGCATGCCTCATTATGGATCTCCTGATAAATTACCATCGGCTAGGATGGAGACATTAATTAATGCAGGAGTCACTAAAATTCCATTCACTACTGGTGTATTAATTGGTATTGGAGAAACAAAGGAAGAATATATTCAAACGCTGTTAGATATATCTACAGTCCATAAAACTTACGATCATATACAGGAAGTAATTATTCAAAACTTTCTTCCTAAAGCTGGCACTTTAATGAAAGATCATCCTCCTGCATCGTCTGACTATCTGTTCTGGGCAATTGCTATAGCAAGATTAATTCTTCCGAACGATATAAGTATTCAAACACCACCAAATCTTAATCAAAATATTTTAGGCAAACTTATTACTTCTGGCATTAATGATTTTGGTGGAATCTCACCTGTAACTATTGATCACGTAAATCCTGAAGCACCATGGCCTAATATCAAATCCTTAGAAAAGCTTTGTCAGGAATTTGATACCCATTTAGTTCCCAGATTGACTGTTTATCCTAAGTATTTATCCAATGAATACGCTTCCTTCTTAGGAAAGCAAGTTCGATCAAAAGCGATTAAACTTGTTGATAGCGCAGCTTTTATAAAACAAGACAATTGGAAAGCTGGAGAGTCACTAGATATTCCTCTTTTTCATACTACCCCCCAGAGATTGACCACGATTAAAACTGCTTTAGACAACCTTAAGAAAAATGCCTCAATTCAAAATATTGCAAACCTATTTCAAGCCAGAGGAGAAGAAGTTCAGTTCTTAGGTGATGCTGCCTTAGAAATAAAAAAATCTATTTATAAGGACAAACTTACTTTTGTTGTTAACAGAAACATCAATTACACAAATATTTGTAAGTATAGTTGTAATTTTTGTGCTTTCTCGAAAGGAAGAGGCCACGATGACCTTAGAGGAAAACCTTATGATATAAGTCACTCTGAAATTCAACGAAGAGTTTTAGAGGCTGAAACAAGAGGAGCCACAGAAGTTTGTCTTCAAGGAGGTATTCATCCTAAGTACACAGGCAAAACTTATTTAGATATCTTAGAGTCAATTAGAGCGGTTTCTCCCTCTATTCATATACATGCATTTTCACCACTGGAAATCATGCATGGCAGCAGTACCCTTAATCTTTCAATCAAAGAGTTTCTATTGCAACTAAAAGAAATGGGTCTAAATTCTATTCCAGGAACTGCTGCTGAGATATTGCATGATCCTATTAGAAAAATTATTTGCCCGGATAAACTCAACACCACTGAGTGGAAAGAAGTAATAACCACAGCTCATTCACTGGGTATCCAAACTACTTCAACCATTATGTTTGGTCACGTGGAAACATACCAAGACATGGCACTTCATTTAAATGAAATCTTGAATATACAAAATGAATATGGGGGATTTACTGAATTTGTTCCTTTGCCTTTTGTTTCACAGGAAGCCCCAATCTTTAGACGGGGAATGGCTAGATCTGGACCATCATTTAGAGAAGTTTTATTAATGCATAGCGTAGCGAGATTGTTATTCAAGGAGAGATTACCTAGCATCCAAGGATCATGGGTCAAAACTGGTATTGAAGGTATCGTGGAATTAACAAAACATGGGATTAATGATATTGGAGGAATTCTAATGAATGAATCTATTACCAGGGCAGCAGGTTCGGTTCATGGCCAAGAATTGGACATAGCTTTTATTAAACATAAACTTGATGAGCTAGGTATTGAGCTCGAACAAAGGAATACACTTTATGGAACAGTCAGCAATTCTCTAAATGCTTTAAATAGTCGGCTTGCTATCCCATTAGAGAATATTTCTCCTCAAATAGATAGAGTGTCTTAAAGTATGCCAATTAAAGATTTAATTATTGTTACCCTCGGATATGCAGTTGTTATTTCTGGTATGTATTTTTTGTATGGCAGCTTTAAAGATCTCCCCATTCTGATAAATTTATTACTGGTAGATATTATTGGCACCTTCTTAATTTTCTTTTGCAGTTTATTGTGGAGAAACTCAAGTTGGTATGATGCTTATTGGTCCGTTATCCCACCAATTTTATTATTATTACCATTTATTTATGGTGCAGATATAAGCTCTACGCATCGATTTCTATTGTTGATGTTTGGAACTCTCTTTTGGGCAATCCGTTTAACTTATAATTGGATAAGAAACTGGGATGGTTTTTCTCATGAGGACTGGCGCTATATTGGAATGAAGTCCTCACAAGCAAGTATTGTTAGTAAATTACTAATTGATTTTGTTGGAATTCATTTAATACCAACACTTTGTGTATTTTTAGGATTAATACCTGCTATTAATGCTTTGTATGGAAATGATATAGCAATCAACTTCATAGACTGGATAGCATTAGTCATAATTGTAATAGGGGTATTGATCCAAATAATTTCAGATCAACAAATGTTTAATTTTAGAAAGGACCCATTAAACAAAGGAAAGACTATGCAGTCTGGTTTATGGTTCTATTCTCGCCACCCTAACTATTTTGGAGAATTGCTTTTTTGGTTAGGTTTAGCAGTATTTGCGATAGCTTCTAACAATTTAGGTTTAATAAACTATGTTGGAATAATCGTCATGTATTTGTTAATTGCAATTGGATCTGTAAAAATGATGGATGATCGATCTTTAAAATCAAGACCTGATTTTGATAGCTATGCAAAAACTACTCCTAAGATTATGATCAATTTTTTTAAAAAAAGGCTTTAAATATGAAAAAAATATTAGCAACTATAATTTTGTTTTCAGGATTTTCCTTTAGTCAAACTCTTACTGAGCAGCTCGAAAATGATATTGATGGCTTAATGACTAAAGTTGTTGAATGGAGACATCATTTTCATGAATATCCAGAGCTATCAAATAGAGAGTTTAAGACATCGCAATACATAAAAGACGTACTTGAGAACCTAGGATTAGAAGTTCAAAGCGACATAGCCTACACAGGCCTTGTAGCAATGATCAGAGGATCTCAGCCTGGTCCATTAATTGCTTTGCGTGCAGATATTGATGGTCTTCCTGTTACTGAAGAGTTAGGGCTACCTTTTTCTTCTAAAGAAAGAACAACCTATCAAGGTAATGAAGTTGGCGTGATGCATGCATGTGGGCATGATGCACACATTGCTATACTTCTTGGAGTAGCTGAATATCTTGTAAAAAATACAGATAAGCTCAAAGGCGATATTATGCTCATCTTTCAGCCTGCTGAAGAGGGTGCCCCAGAAGGAGAAGAGGGTGGAGCTTATTTAATGTTAAAAGAAGGAATTTTTGACCTAGAAAAACCAGATGCCATATTTGGGCTTCATGTTACTAATGGTCCTCATGGCAGTATTTTTTTGAAGCCTGGGCCAGCAATGGCTTCAGCTGAAGCTTTTAGAATAACTGTTGAGGGTAAACAAACACATGGCTCTCGTCCATGGGCTGGAGTTGACCCTATCGTAGCAGCTTTCAATATTGGTACAACCATGCAAACAATTGTTTCAAGAAGATTAAATATACTTGATAGCCAAGCAGTAGTTTCTATAGGAATGGTCAAAGGAGGAACACGTAATAATATTATTCCTCAAAAAGTTGTACTAGAGGGCACCATTAGAACGTTTGAAAAGAGCTATTTAGATAAAATTCATGAAGAAATTAAAACCATAGCTACCAATGTTGCAGAAGCACACAATGCCTCTGCTAATGTCGAGTTAGCAGTATATGGTAACTACCCAGTAACTTTTAATGACCTTGATTTATCAGCTCAGCTGGAGCCATCATTGATAAAAGCTAGTGATGGAAAATATATGAGAATGAGCGTGCCCAGGACTGGAGCTGAGGATTTCTCTTTCTTTGCTCAAGAGGTGCCAGGTTTATATTTCTTTTTAGGAGTGAATCCTGAAAATCAAGAGTCGAGTTACACCAATCACTCACCAAGATTTTATATAGATGATGATGCACTGGATACAGGAGTGAAAGCTTTTATTCAGTTAGTCGAAGATTATAGTGAGAATTATTAATCTATTTTTGGTAATAGATTATTAAGATTTTCAACGGCGTCTAAATATTCGTTTACTAGCCTGTATACAACATTTTTAACGGATTCAACTTCGTTAATTTGACCAATCACTTGTCCAGCTGCATTAAAGGATACATCTTGCGCTTTTCCTTGATCAGCATAGATAGATGTTCTGCGGATAGCATCATAGGTGATCATTCCTTGAAGAGGCATAGGTAGAGGTTTGGGATTATCAGGATGATCCCAGGCATCGGTCCAAGCATTTTTCAGCATTCTTGCTGGCTTTCCAGTCCAAGATTTACTTCTGATAGTATCTTCACTAGTAGCATTTAAATAAGAGGTTTTCTGCGCAGGCTGAGTGAATGCTTCTTCTACAGTCAGCCACATTGAACCAGTCCAAACACCTTGAGCTCCCATAGCTAGTGCTGATGCCATTTGTCTCCCATTACCGATGCCACCCGCAGCCAAGACAGGAAGATCACCAACCGCATCAATAATTTGAGGCCATAAAACTATACTACCAATTTCTCCAGTGTGGCCGCCACCTTCACCGCCTTGTGCTACTATGAAATCAAGACCTGCTTGCTTGTGAGCAAGAGCCTGTTTAATTTTTCCACAAAGGGCACCTATTAATACTCCCTGGCTTTTTACTTCTTTAATAACATCTTCCGGGGGAGTACCTAATGCATTTGCAAATAGTTTTACATTTTTTCTTTTTAATGCCTCTTGGACTTGCGGTTCTGCTGTAGCCTGCGTCCAACCCAGAAGGCCACCTTTAGGGCCATTGCTATCTTCTGCTGCCGGTACTCCGTGCTCACTTAATAGTTTCTCGACGAATGCCCTATGTTCAGCTGGAATAGATTTTTCTAAATCTGCTAATAATTTTTCAGGATCAAGTTGATCCATCCCTTCGTATTTTTGAGGAATCACTGTATCGACTCCATATGGTCTATCACCTATATGCGCATCAATCCAATCGAGTTCTTCTTGAAGTTGCTCTAAAGAGAAACCAACAGCTCCTAGTACCCCAATTCCTCCCGCTTTGCTAACTGCTACAACTACGTCTCTACAATGCGTGAAAGCAAATATTGGATATTCAATTCCAAGTTTTTTACATATTTCAGTTTGCATGAATAGGGTTATATAATTTGTACATCAAAGATTATAAAAAAATATTAGGATTACTGCCATGAGTACAGAATGGAATTTTGATTACGATGTTGTCGTTGTTGGATCTGGCAATGGGGCGCTTACATCAGCTTTATGCGCTCATGATGGTGGAGCCAAAGTACTAGTTATAGAAAAGAGTTCTCAGCTTGGAGGAACCAGTGCTTCCTCGGGAGGAGGGGTATGGATACCCAATAATCGATATGCAGTTGCTGCAAATGCAGATGATAGCATTCAAGATGCACGAGACTATATTGCCAGCGTTTCACCTGAAGGAAAGATCAACCCAGAGCTAATTGAAACCTATATTCAAGAAGGACCTAAGATGATTGATTATCTTCATGAGAATTCTAGAGTGAAATATTTAAATCTTCCTCATTATCCAGATTACTTTCCTGATAATCCTGGTGGTAAAGCAGGCAATAGGTCTATGGAACCAGAACCAGTTTTAGGAACCGATCTCAAGGAAGATTTAAGGCTATTACGTGACCAGCATCCACAAACTACTTTTAGAATGGGACCCTTAACCATGAACTTTACTCAGGTTGAAGGTCAGCTATTACTTGGTGCACTTCCTGGGTGGAAGAAATTATTCGCAAAACTCTTTACTAAGTATATTTTGGACCTTCCCATGAGGTTAAAATGGGGTTGGAAAGATAGAAGGCTTACCATGGGTAACGCAGGTATTGCTAGACTCTTATTGTCCCTAAAAGACAGAGATGTGCCTATTTGGTGTGAGACCGCATTTACAGATTTAATAGTAAATGAACAAAATGAAGTCATTGGAATTGAGGCCATTAAAAATGGCCAACAAATTACTATCAAAGCAAATAAAGGAGTTATTCTTGCTTCAGGGGGATTTGAAAAAGATCAAGCTCTTCGAGACAAGTATCTACCGAAACCAACAGATGCATCCTGGAGCGCAGCGAATACTCATAATACTGGTGACGCGCTAAAAGCAGCAATTAAACTTGGTGCACAAACTCATCAAATGGATTGGGGTTGGTGGTCAACTACCATGAAGGTACCCGGAGTAGAGAAAGGTTGGCTTTCTATGGTAGATAAATCTATGCCAGGTAACTACACAGTAAATAAGAACGGCGAAAGATTTTCTAATGAATCTCAAAACTATGTCAGTTTTGTAAGCGATATGTTTAGTGAATATGCTGATGGTAACCCTTGTGCGCCATGTTACATGATCTTTGATAGCAATTTTAGACAAAATAGACCTTGTGGACCTCTACTGCAAGCTAGCATGCAACCTGATAGCAGAGTTCCAAAAGAGTGGTGGACACCGTCATTTTTAACTAAAGCAGATAGTCTAGAAGAATTAGCTGAGAAAGTTGGTATTAATCCAGAGGGTTTATTAGCAACTCAGCAAAAAGTTAATGAGTATGCAGTAACTGGTAAAGATCCTGATTTTAAAAGGGGTGACACTGTTTATGATCGATACTATGGCGATCCATCGGTTTCTCCAAATCCATGTTTAGCGCCTCTAGAGAAAGCTCCCTTTTATTGTATGGTTCTTTACCCCGGAGAAATGGGAACAGCAGGAGGGCTTGTTGTTGATTCTAAAGCAAGAGTTTTAGATCAAGATTCTAATCCTATTAAAAATTTATACGCATGCGGTAATTGCACTACCGCTCTGCTTCCAAAATATCCCGGACCGGGATCTACTCTTGGTCCAGCAATGACTTTTGGATATCTTGCTGCAAGAGATATTACTGGAGCTAATTTTTGAAATCACTTGAAGGCAAAGTTGCTATCGTTACAGGTTCTGGTCAGGGAGTTGGAGAGGGCATTGCCATGGCTTTGTCTTCGTATGGCGTTAAGGTTGCTCTTTTAGGTAGAACATTTAAAAAAGTTGAAGCCGTTGCTTCTAATATTTTAAAAAGTGGCGGAATAGCTATGCCAATTGAATGCGATGTTAAAAACCTTGCTAGCATTGAAGATGCCATTGCTCTTGTCATCAAAGAATATAAAGGTATTCAAATTCTTATAAATAATGCTCAAGAAGTTCCACTTGGGACCATCCTTGATGTTACTGATGAAGCTGCAACAAACGGCTGGGAATCTGGTCCTTTAGCTACATTACGATTTATGCGTTCTTGTTATCCTTATTTAAAAGGCAATGGCTCGATCATTAATTTAGCCAGTTCATCAGCACTTAGACCTGATTCTGCTGGTTATGGAGTTTATGCTGCTGTTAAGGAGGCTATTCGATCTATGACAAGAACTGCTGCAGTTGAGTGGGGTCCTGACAATATTAGAGTTAATGCGGTTATGCCTCTTGCTATGTCAGCTGGAATGGAATGGTGGATGAAAGAAAGACCTGAAGAAGCTAGTGAATTTCTTAAAACAGTTCCTCTTGGAAGGGTCGGTGACTGCAAAGAAGATATTGGAGAGGCTGTCTGTAAATTGCTTACAGATGACATGAATTATATTACTGGAAGTACATTGATGCTCGATGGTGGCCAGGCATTTTTAAGGTAAATATGGATAACGTTGATAAATTATTGGCAATAGAAGAAATAAAAACCATAAAACATAAGTATTTTAGAGCAATTGACATGGCTGATTTTGATTTGCTTGAAGAGATCTTTGATCCAGATATTCAAGTTGATTACCGAGGTGGAACTTACCGATGGCAGGAATCTGGTAAGGATGCAATTATTAATGCTCTTAAATATTCTTTTCATAATCAAGCAGCAGCAATGCACACTGGTCATCATCCAGAAATAAGCATACATTCAACCACCAAGGCCTCAGGTAAATGGTATCTCCACGATATTTTTTATAATTTTTCTGAAAAAGTGGTTACTCAAGGCACAGCACTTTATGAAGATGAATATATTTTTGATGGAAATTCTTGGAGGATCTTAAAATCTCAATACGACCGCATTGTTGAATCAGTATCACCTATTGATGAGAATATAAAATTTACTAAATACA
>VMBT01000451.1_pt1 | contig 26603 bp, 29 predicted proteins | sample 4404301 | NCBI WGS metagenome assembly VMBT01 (sample SAMN12238535, study PRJNA552566) | marine metagenome | isolation source: Coastal seawater | place: USA: coastal Georgia, Sapelo Island | collected 2008-08/2009-08
TCTAAATCATCATTTAAATAGAAATCATAATTAGCAGTATCTGGATAATCAATTAAATCGTCAGAATTTTTACCATCAATGAAATTATAGTTTTCATAAGTTTCATCTATTTCATCATCATTAATTAGACGCTCACGATATTGCAGGTAAGCATCTCTTTGAAAGGCGTAAGGGTCTAATGCAGCCTGATTAAGAATAGACGTCGCGTTGAGTAGTTCAGCTCGAAGGTCAATAAATTGAACAATACGTAGGGCATTTCTAAAGCGAACATCATTGATGTAAGAAATCGGATCAAAGAAAAGTGAATCAACTAATAAACCACCTGTATCTCGAACTGTTGATGGCCCTATAACTGGTAAAACGAAATAAGCACTATTCTCCCATCCATAATGAGCTAATGTTTGACCAAAATCTTCTTTTCTTCGCTCACCACCATTCATGCTATGAACATCAACAAAACCTAAAAGTCCTACAGTGGTATTGGTAATGACACGCCCAGCATCATTAGCGGCATGATTAAACTTCATTTGAAGAATGTCATTCACCACAGTTATAAAATCTCTAATGTTATTAAAGAAGTTATTAACACCTTTGACACCTACTTCTGGCATGACAAAGAGATAGCCTTTAGCAACGGGTTTTGCTACATAGTCATCAACAACTTCGTTAAAACTATAAATGGCCCTGTTGTATCCTTCCATCGGATCTTTATTTTCAGGGGTAGAAGCGCAAGCAGTTAAAATAACTACAAGGGAAATAAGAATAATTTTACGTAATATAAACATATTTCTGTAATTATCCTTGATTGTTGTTTTTTAGTCTATCAAAAAGAATGATAAATTAAGACATATTTGAGTTATTGTCGTTTTTACGCAACATTCTTGAGATCATACATTTTTAAGGCTTTTTCTCGTTGATCTTTGTGACTCACGATAGGATTTGGGTAGTCCTTGCCTAATAAAATGGGAAAGCTTAAAGGCTCTTTTTCAAAAGCTACCCAGGGGGCATGTATTTGTTTCTTATTTAATGGCTCGAGACTAGGTAAATATTTTTTGATGAATTTACCTTCTGGGTCAAATTTTTCAGATTGCAAAATGGGATTAAAGATCCTAAACCATGGTTGTGCATCGCATCCAGTCGATGCGGCCCATTGCCACCCTCCATTATTTGCAGCAAAGTCAAAGTCAATGAGATTATCGGCAAAATACTTTTCACCCCAACGCCAATCAATTAATAAATCTTTAACAAGAAAAGATGCAACGATCATTCTTAGGCGATTGTGCATAAAGCCTGTTTGATTTAGTTGATGCATGGCAGCATCAATAATAGGAAAACCTGTCTCACCTTTTTTCCATGCCTCAAAATGGGCCTTATTATTTTCGAATTTAATTTGATCAAATTGAGATTTAAAAGATTTGCCTTTATTCACGTAAGGAAAATTAGAGAGTATTTGAAAGTAGAAGTCTCTCCATATAAGCTCATTGAGCCATGCAAAGTGACCCTGGCTCTTGGATTTTAGTGCAACCCTGGCTAAATGTCTTATAGACACAGTGCCAAATCGATTGTGGACGGATAGGTATGATACGCCTTTTATCGCAGGAAAATCTCTTTTAAGCTTGTAGTCTTGAATTCGACTTTCAAAATCTTTGATGAGCTTTATACCACCTGAGGATCCCGTTTTAATGTTTAGCTCTTTTAAATTGGTTCTATAAAATCCTAAGGCTTCAAGTGACATCATTGGACCGTCATTAAATTTTGCAAAACTATCTTTTTTGCTTTCGCAATCAAATTGAGTGATGCCCTCAAATTCAATTTTTTTAAGATGATTATTTCTATAGGGTGAAAAAACGGTATAAGGTTTTTCTGCTCCTGTTAGAATCTCCTTTTCTTCAAAAATGACTTGATCCTTATAGGACAAAAAATCAATTTTTAACACTTTTTTTATATTCTCGTCGCGACTAACTGCATAGTCCTCGTAATCTTTATTGCAAAAAACAGCATCAATAGAAAATTTTTTACATAATTGAGGTATTACTTCAATAGGATTGCCGAACCTCACGATAATGTCTGAATCTAATTGATTCAGATTTTCTTTGAGTTCGTTTAATGATTCCCATATGAATTCAACTCTTCTGTCTTTTTTATTTTCTAAGTGATTAAGAATTTCAGAGTCAAAAATAAAGACTGGAAACACTTGCTCAGATGATTCGAGCGCATGGTATAGGGCAGCATTATCATAGATTCTTAGATCTCTTCGAAGCCATACTAGGCTTGATTTATAAAGTTTACTCACGATGATAAGGATGATTCTTAGAGATTGAAATTGCCCTGTAAATTTGTTCGATAAGCATTATCTTAGCTAATTGATGTGGTAATGTCATTTTAGATAAACTTAATGTTATATTAGATTCTGCTAAAACCTGATCATCAAGTCCATCTGCCCCACCAATGAGGAAAGTAATATCTGGATAATGACCAAAGAGATCTAGAAGTTTTTTAGAGAAATTAATTGAATCAAAACTATCACCCCGTTCATCAAGGCAAATTAAAAAAGTATTCTGAATATATTTATCTAAAGACTGAGCTTCTGCCTTCTTTTTTTGGATTGGATTGGGAGCTTTCTTATCGGGCTTAATCTCAATGAGATCAATCTTATAATCATGCCCTATCTTTTTGATGAATTTTTTTATTTCATCGTAAACCCACTGATCATGTGGGTTATTAATTGAAACAATTTTAATCTTCAATGAAAGTCAGGTCCATAATTCTTCGAGATTATAGTAGGCCCGCGTGGTTGGGGTCATGATATGAACCACAATATCACCAAGATCGACAAGCACCCAGTCACCCTCTGATTCACCCTCTACACCAATAATTTCAACCTTAGAATCTTTCATTTTTTCTTGGATATTTTCTGATAGTGCACGTGCTTGTCTTGTTGAATTGGCACTAGCAATGATCATAAAATCGGCTATGGACGTTATTTTTTTGACATCCAAGGTCACAATATCAAAGGCTTTGATTTCTTCTAACGCCTCAACGACCTGTTTTTTTATTTTATTGATTGAAACCAAATGAAAGAGCTAAGCTACCTGCATAGCAATTGAATTTTTGCTGATTGTAATTTTATTTTCTGAATTAACATAAACCAATTTAGGTTCATAGGATTTCATTTCAAGCTCATTGTAGTTTGCGTAAGTGGCAATTATTAAAAGATCACCAGGATTTGCTTTATGAGCTGCAGCACCATTGATAGAAATAATGCCTGAATCTGGTTCAGCAGCTATTGCATACGTGGTAAAACGCTCACCATTGGTAATGTTATAAATACTGATTTGTTCATATTCCTTGATATCTGCTGCCTCAAGAAGCATGGTATCGATTGCACAAGAACCCTCGTACTCAAGCTCTGCATGAGTTACTGTTACACGGTGCAATTTTGATTTAAGCATTTCACGCTGCATGTTTAATTCCAACAATTTAAAGATTCGATATTATAATCAGGAACATTATTCAATGCAAAATTCAATGTTGTCAATAAGCCTAATATTTTCATAAAATGCTGCACCTAAAATGATTAAATCAACGCTCTTGGCGGATAATCTGTCAAGTGTTTTACTTTCCCTGATTTCTACATAATCCAGTTTCCATTTATTTTGATTAAGTAGAGAGCGACATTGCTCAAGCATGGGCTCAATTTCATTTTGTTTTTGAATATTTTGGGAGGCTTCATAAAGCGTCTGGTAAAGAAAGCTAGCACCGTCTTTATCATTGATATGTGTATTTCTTGAACTCAAAGCGAGGTTATTTTGATGTCTTTGAATATCAACGGGATAAATTTCAATTTTTGGATAAAACTTGTTAGCAAATTGTTCTATTAAAACGAGTTGCTGATAGTCTTTTTTACCGAGAAAAATAGCGTCTGGCTTAATTAGATCAAAGAAAAAATTAATAATTTTAATCACACCGTCAAAATGCCCTAATCTTGATGCACCGCAGAGATCTGAGCCCAAAGGACCTAGATCATAGTCCAATGGCTTCATATTTGAATTGACATCCTTTACATCTGGACAAAAAACGATGGCATTCTCACAAACTGATTTAATAGCCACTAAATCCTCATGCAGTGTTCTTGGATAGTTTTTAAGATCATCAGGATCGTTAAACTGTAAAGCATTCACATAGATGGAAATAATGACATTAAGGTTTTGTTTTTGTGCCTCTTGAATGAGCTTTAGGTGTCCTTGGTGAAGATTACCCATGGTTGGCACAAAACCAATATCTTTTATACCTTTAAGCCCAAGCTTTAGGCTTTCAATTGTGTTAAAAACCTCCACTATCTCTTTATTTTTTTTATGAAGTTATTAATTGGATTTTTTAATGTCATTGAATCTTTTCTAATGGTTCGATCATAAGCACTTTTTAAGTTATTAGATAGCCCTAGAAGATCATATAAAATTTCTACCTCACCGTTACATTCACCTGAAGATCTAAAACTAATCGTTGGTATATTAATGTTTTCTGTAATTAATCGATCTATCTCTGCCCCAGTTTTTGATAGCACCAACATTGATATACCGCAAACCTCAAGGGATTTAGCTTTGGCTAAGAATTCAAGTTTATTTTTTTTAAATTGTTTTATTTTTTGAGGGGTATAACCGATATGACCACAAACTCGAATATGATTTTTAACAAGATGGGTAATGATTTCATAAACATCCTCATCCCCCTCAATTTTTATCATATCTGCCCCTGCGTTAATAATGCTCTTGGCATTTTTTAATGCTTCTTTTTTTGATTGGTAAGAATGAATCGGCATATCAGAGATAATGGGTTTTTTTTGAGCACCACGCCTGACACATTTGGTGTGATATATGATTTCATCCATTGAAACATCATGCGTATTTTTTTGACCTTTAATGGTCATACCAAGAGAGTCACCCACTAAAATTACATCGCATTGATTTTTTTCAAGAAAGGATGCAAAGGTTGCGTCATAGCATGTGATCATTGCTATTTTCTTTGTATTAAGTAATTTTTTTATTCGATCCATTAGAAAAGTTTTGGATAAAAATATTCTTTAACAGATGACATCACATTAATCCTTTCAATTAGCATATCCAAAGCCATTTCATTTTCCAGCAGGTCTAAGTTCTCATTATTTACAATGAGAACATTTGAGTCATGATTGTTATGAAAATAATTGCTGTAGGACTCAGCTATTCTCTCAAGATACTCCCTTGTGATGGTTTGTTCGTAATTAATATTTCTTTTTTGTACTCTCTGTTTTAAAAGCTCAACCGGTGTTTGAAGATAAATCACCAAGTCGGGCACGGGTGATTTTAATTCAAGGTGCTCATAGATTTGATGATAGAGTTTGAATTCCTCATCATCTAAATTAAGCCTGGCAAAGATAGGATCTTTTTGTAAAAAGAAATCTGCGATTACACCATGATTAAAAAAATCTTTCTGATTTAATTCATTGATTTGATTAGCCCTTTGAAATAAAAAAAAGAGCTGTGTTGGTAAGGCGTAATGTTGCATATCCTCATAAAACTTAGGTAAAAAAGGATTTCGTTCCGCTTTTTCAGAGAACATGCTTGCATGGTATTTTGCAGCCAATAATTTAGCCAGTGTAGATTTACCAGAGCCAATAGGACCCTCAACGACAATATAGGGGTATTTTTCAAAAATGCTCATCAGTGATTTTTATAATATCGGTTGTTGAGATATTTCTTACCAGAGTTTCAATGGGTATTTCATTGATTTTTAAATTAGGTGCAATTTCCATTAATGGCAACATAACAAAGCTTCGTTCAAACATTCGAGGATGGGGTATTACAAGATCACCCTCATTTAATGCAGTATTCCCAAAAATAATTATATCAAGGTCGATGATCCTAGGACCATTTTTTATTAAGCGCACCCTTCCAAAAAATTTTTCTATATCCAACAACAACTTGAGAAGGTCTTTTGGAGTTTTATGATATTCAATTTCAATAACAGCATTAATAAAGTCAGGTTGATTAGTAATACCGACTGGCTTGGTTTGATACAAGCTAGATAAATTTAAAATCTTTATATCTGATTGATTACGAAGGTGATCAACGACTTTTTTGACTTGATAAATAGGGTTATTAAGGTTACTGCCGAGTGCTACATAAATATTTTTCATGATAATTTATTGAGAATAACTTTTCTATCTTCATCCGAAGTTTCTACAAATTTTATCCACCAGTTAGATAACTCATTATTCACTTCACTTTGACTGGATCTTAAAAGCATAAAGTCGTAAGCGGCTCTAAATCTAGGGTGGGAAAAAAGTCTTATGACGCGATTTTTCTTCAGTTTTTCAAAACGTGGTTGTAGCCGCCAAATCTCTGTCATGGTTACCATCATTCTTTTTTGCAAGGGGAACGTTTTGTTTTGTTTTTTGATGATATTTTCAATAGCATCATTGAGAGCTGGAATTAAATGATGATGTTCTCTCAATTTTTTTTCCCATAAATCTTTGACATCACGCCATAAAAATACACCAATGAGATAGGCTGGATTAATCGATTTGTTATTATGTATTCTGTCATCTGTATTTTTTAGACCTTGCATAATAAAGCTCATATTTTTTTGGTTATGAGCCAATGATGGATAAAATAATTTTGTCAGCCCATATTCTTCAAAAAGTTTGAAGCTATTTACCGCATGGCCAGTTAAAAATATTTTTAAAATCTCATCAAAGAGTCTGGAATAGGGGACATTGGCTAGCTTTGGAAGTGTATCAAGGATATGTTTTTTTTGAGTTGCAGATAATTTTATTTTTAATTTAGCTGAAAATCGAATCATCCTTATAGCTCTCACAGGATCCTCTTCTAACCTTTGCGCTATATCGCCAATGACAACTAATTTTTTCTTTTTAATGTCTTCAATACCGTTAAAAAAATCTAGGAATTCATTATGAATAGGATCAAAGTAGATTGCATTCATTGAAAAATCTCTTCTTTTAGCATCGTCATCTACTGATCCGTATTCATTATCCTTAACGACCCCATTTTTCAGAGTTTCTTTGATAGCGGGCTTTGAGCGAAATGTTGAAACCTCAATAATTTCTCTGCCAAAATAAATGTGAACCAGTTTAAATCTGCGACCAATGATACGGGCATTATTAAATAGCTTTTTTATTTGCTCGGGGGTCGCATCAGTTGCTATATCGAAGTCTTTGGGTTTTAGATTAGTAAGTAGATCTCTTATAGCGCCACCCACAATAAAGGCTTGAAAATTGTTTTTCTGTAATTTTTTAATAATATCCAGAACTTCTGTTGGAATATCTTGAAAATTAATGACTGATTTTGTATTTTTCAGTTGCTTTGAATTAGATGATTGAGGCATTCAAGTCAGATATTTTTTTGCCAATAGGTGTCAGAAACATCTTTTGTTTTATTGATGCGTCTTGCCATCACAAACAGTAAATCAGACAATCGATTCATGTATTTTAGAGCATTAGCATTTATTTTCTCAATTTCATTGAGCTGGAATAGACTTCTTTCAGCTCTTCGGCATACTGTTCGTGCATGATGGCATAAGGCAGATTCTTTTGAGCCTCCCGGCAAGATAAACTCTTTTAGCGGGGTTAATTTAGCATTGATCTCATCGATTAGATTTTCAATGAAAACAATTTTGTCTTCATCGATTTTTTTTAATTTTGGAATTGATATTTCACCACCCACATCAAAAAGGTGATGTTGAATTTTAGTAAGAATATCCTGGTCATCCTTTGGAATATCAGTGCTTATTACAAGACCAATAATGGAGTTTAATTCGTCGATATTACCAAGGCTCTCTATACGAAGGTGAGCCTTGCTAATTTTGCTACCATCCCCCAGGGATGTTTTGCCTTCATCACCAGTTTTGGTATAAATGTGTGTTAATCTATCTGCCATATTTTTCAGTATTTTACATGATCCATTGATTGAAATGGCTTAATTAATTATTCAAATGAGTATTATTCACCCTGTAGGTATGTTTGATTCTGGCGTCGGCGGACTCTCTATTGCTAAACAAGTCAAAGAGGTTTTGCCTAACGAGTCTATCGTGTATGTTGCAGATTCAAAATATGCCCCGTATGGCGAACGTACAAACGAGGAAATCCTTATCAGATGCAACAAAATCATTAAATTTATGATTCAAGCGCATCATATCAAAGCCGTTATTATTGCTTGCAATACAGCGACTGCAGCTGCGGTTGCTAAGTTAAGGGAGGAATTTTTAATTCCTATTATTGGTATGGAGCCAGCCATTAAACCTGCTAATGCATCAACCAAAACCGGTAAGGTGGGAATTATGGCTACGGCTGGTACTATTAAAAGTGCTAAATTTAATGCTTTGCTGCAAGACTATCATGGCCCAACCCATTTTTTTGCTCAGCCTTGTCCTGGCCTTGTTGAGCAAATAGAAATAGGTGAAATTAATAGCCAAAAAACGATCAATATGATTCATCAAAACCTTAAAAAATTATATGATTCAGGGGTGGATGTGATTGTACTCGGGTGTACTCATTTTGTTTTTATCAAGCATCATATCCATGATTATTTTAAAGGTAACATGACAATCATTGATACAGGTCTCCCGGTAGCCAATCACGCGAAACATATTCTTGAAAAAAATTCTCTTTTAACGGATAGCACGAATGCTACAAAAGATATTTTTTACTCGACTTTATCGAGTGAATTTTTGCAAAAATTTATGAAGCAAATGAACTATGGACAAGTGAGTGAAATAAGAGATGCAATTATTTAGGCTACCAAGTTAAAAGTTGCACCACAGTAAGGACATTGGGCTTTATTGGCTTCATTAAATTCAAGGTATACCCTTGGGTGCATCGACCAAAAAGATGGATCTTTAGGAGGGCAGAAGGCTGGCAAGTCTTTTTGCGCAACTTTGAATATTTTTTTATCACTCAACGTAGCTTAACCATTCTGCATATTTTTTATTTTCACCCTTAACAGCCTCAAAGTAGATCGATTGCAAGGTTTCTGTCATTGAACCTCGAGAACCATTGCCGATTTGTCGTCTGTCAAGTTCCTTGATAGGCGTTACCTCTGCAGCCGTACCGGTAAAGAATGCTTCATCCGCAGAATATACCTCATCACGCGTAATATTTTTTTCAATCACCTCAATTTTCTGATCTTTAGCGATAGAAATTACGGAATCACGCGTAATCCCATCTAAGGCACTTGTTAATGTAGGCGTATATAACTTACCTTTTTTGACAATAAATATATTCTCACCTGATCCTTCAGTAACATACCCTTGAGTATCAAGGAGCAGAGCTTCATGATAACCATCGTTCGTTGCTTCTTGGTGAGCTAAAATTGAATTCATGTAATTTCCATTCGCTTTTGCTTTACACATGGTAACGTTCACATGATGTCTTGCGAATGAGGATGTTTTAACATTAATACCTGATTTAAGCGCTTCGCTTCCCATGTAAGCACCCCAACTCCATGCGGCAACAATAATATGAGTTGATAAAGTCTTGGCTGATATGCCCATAGCTTCAGCGCCATAGAAAGCCATAGGTCTAATGTATGCAGATTCAAGATTATTTTCCTTAACGGCTTTCTTTTGGGCTTCGTTAATATGTTTTTTATCATAAGGTAGTTTCATACCGACAATATGTGCAGAATTAAAAAGACGATTGGTATGATCTTCGAGACGAAAAATAGCGGTACCGTTTTTTGTTTGATAGGCCCGAACCCCCTCAAAAACGCCTAGTCCATAGTGTAATGTATGCGTTAGAACATGAGTTTTTGCCTCTCTCCATGGAATCATTTTTCCGTCATACCAAATTAAACCATCTCTATCATCCATTGATTGGGGTAGCGCCATAATTATTATTATTCCTTGAGAATTATCAAATTAATTTAGCATGATAAAATGAAAATGATTTTTTGAGAAATAATTATGCTAAAAAAACCCTTAGTTACAGCCATTTTACTTTTATTATTTGCATGCTCTGATAACGCTGGTTATCAATTTCAGGGATCAGATATTTCAGCTGCAAACCTCGATGGTTCATTTGAATTGATGAATCATCAAGGTAAGAGTTCTAATTTAAGTGATTTTAAAGGTAAGGTTGTGGCTATTTTCTTTGGTTTTACAAATTGCCCGGATGTTTGCCCAACCTCATTACAAGAGCTAAAGTTTGTTCGATCCGAGCTGGGTGAGGTGGCAGATGATTTTCAAGTAATTTTCGTCACCCTTGATCCAGATAGAGATACCATAGAGAAATTAAAATTGTATATTCCCTCCATTGATGAATCATTTCTAGGTTTAAGAGGAAGCTCTGAACAGACCAGGATGATCACATCTCAATATAAAGTTTTTTATGAAAAAGTGGGTGAGGGGGATGATTACACCATTGATCATTCTTCTGGTATTTATTTGATTGATAAGACAGGGCGTATACGTGCTCGACATCCCTATGGCTTATCAACTGTTGATAATATTTTATCTGATGTTCGCCATTTGATTTTATCCTAACCTATAGAGTTCAGGACCTAATTTTTTTAGTGCCTTTGATAGCTCTTTATAGTTTGGACACATCTTATCTACCTCAAGCCAAAAATTTTTTGAATGATTCATCTCTTTTAAGTGTGCAAGTTCATGACAAATGACATAGTTAATAATTTTTGGCTCAGCTTGAATTAATCTCCAGTTGAGTCGAATTATTTTATCGTTGTTGCATGTACCCCAACGCGTCTTAGCGTTGGAGATTTTTACTTCTTTTACTTTCAGATTAAATTCATTGGATAGTCTTTCTATCTCTTCATTAAAATAACGTAAGGCTTTTTTTTGAAGCCAGGTTAAAAAATTTTTTCTTATTTTTTGATTATCATTTATATTTTTTAGATAAATAATAATATCGAAGTCATGCTCCTTAATTTGAGTTTGACCCTCTTCGATTTTAATCATGTAACTTTTATTTAGAATTTTAATTTCTTTAAGTTGATTAATATCTTTAGGTATTTGTGCGGATGAAAATTCATTTATTCTGTCTTCAATCCATTTTTCTTTTGATTTTATAAATTCATGAATATTTTTTTTGGGGTAAAAAAACGGAGCATTGACTGTCATCCCCTTAGGACCGATTCTCAGGCTGACATTATTTCTAAAACTCCTTTTTAAAGTAAAGGTTAAGTCTAAATCATTTGAAATTTGGATCGTTTCTTTAGTTTGTTTTTTAAACATTGATATCTAACATTTGGTCTTCAATCCAATCTTTAACTTTTTGATTGATTTCTTCAGGTTTATTTGCTGATTTTATAGGCTGTCCAATAACTGCTCTAATGACCCCAGGCTTTCTAATCAATGAATTTTTTGGCCAATAAAAACCTGCATTGTGTGCAACAGGAATGACATCCAAATTTAAATGATGAGCCAGCCATGCTCCTCCGATGTGATATTTTCCAACCTCATAAGGTTTGATTCTTGTCCCCTCAGGAAAAATGACGATACAAAAACCTTTATTTACTCGGTCACTTCCCTGATCACGCATCTGCTCCAACGCCTGCCTCCCTGCTTTTCTATCAATCGCAATTGGGGATGTCATTGCTAAACCCCATCCAAAAAAAGGTACCCATAAAAGTTCTTTTTTAAGGACCCATACCTGGGGTGGAAAGATTTTTTGAAATGCCAATGTTTCCCATGCTGATTGGTGCTTTGATAAAATCATAAAAGGTTTGTTAGGAATATTTTCTTGCCCTTTTACTTCAAAGCTTAAATTGCAGGATAATTTCAGCCATGCCAAAATAGTTTTGGCCCATAGTGAAATAAATTTATATCTGGTATGAGCGCTAAAAGGAAATAAAAAGAGACATATAATGGTAAATGGAATGGTAAAGAGCCACATACCAACTTGAAAAATAAGTGACCGTAAAATTATCATTTAACTATTTATTTCTATAATTTTTTCTACAGCATCAAATAGATCATCACATACCCAAGTATTTTTAGGAACTTTTTTCTCTTTAAGGGTAAGTTCTCCATTGCCTGTTTTAACTAGGATAGGCTGAGCACCTACAGAGCGATAAGCTAAAAGGTCTCTCTCAGAATCACCGATGGCAGGCACATTTTTTAAGGATATAGAGAAGCGTTTAGCTATTTCCTCATACATACCGGTTTTCGGTTTACGGCAATCGCAATTATCATTGTCTGTATGAGGACAGAAAAAAATAGCATCGATCGAGCCGCCCACTTCAAAAAGTGATTGCATCATTTTCTTGTGAATTAAATTCAGTGTATGAATATCAAAGAGCCCCCGACCGATACCGGATTGGTTGGTAGCTATGACAACATTAAAACCATTTTGATTGAGTAATGCTATTGCCTCTAGACTCCTCGGAATGGGAATCCATTCATTGGGGTTCTTAATATAATTTGCGCTATCTTCATTAATAACGCCATCTCGATCTAAGATAACAAGCTTCATGAATTAGATAATTTTGAAATATCGGCAACAGCATTCATTGTGTCTTTAAGCATTTTTAATAAGTTATATCGATTTTGCTTAACTTTATCATCCTCAGCATTCACCATAACATGGTCAAAAAATTCATCAATTGGTTTTTTTAGTTTGACAAGGTTTGATAGGGCATCAATGTAATTTTCTTGATCTATTTTTTTTAATGTATCAGGACCAATTTGATCAAGGTAGTTAGCCAACTCTTTTTCCTCTGTCTCAATTAGAAGACTCTTGTTGATAGCGATACTTTTTTGAAAATTATAATTTTTTAAAATATTGGATACTCGCTTGTTAGAGGAGATTAATGCTTCCGCCTCATTGAGTTTTTGGAATTCTTGAATTGCTTCGAGTTTCTTTATAATTGTATTGAATTGATGAGGTATAGGCTCTGTGACTGCCTCAACCTCGAGCGCATTATATTCATTATCTTTTAAGAAATTTTTTAATCTATCTTTGATGAAATTAATTAGGTCATCAACATCATTGTTTTGCTTATTGGGATAAAATTTTCTTATGATTGAAATTAGGTCAAGAGGGATATTTTTTTCAACAAGAATTCTAATGACACCAATCGCATTCCTTCTCAATCCGAAGGGATCTTTTTCACCACTCGGCTTTTCATTAATTGAAAATAAACTAATGAGTGTTTCTATTTTTTCGGCCAAAGCCATGCAATCCCCCAAACTATCTTTGGGAAGCGTATCTCCTGAGAATCGAGGTTTGTAATGATCCTCAATGGCCTGTGAAAAAGATTGTGACTCTCCTTGGTTGAGCGCATAGTAATGACCCATCACTCCTTGAAGCTCTGGAAATTCACCCACCATAAGGCTTAACAAGTCAGCTTTACAATACAGTGCTAATTTTTCGAAATTATCTTTTAATTTTAAGTTAAGCGCCTTATTGATTTCCAATGCAATTTTAGCAACCCTGATGGCCCGGTCATATTGAGATCCAAGTTTATTGTGATAGGTAATGGTGGTTAATTTATCAGCAAAATAACTTAAAGATTGCTCTTGATCTTTTTTAAAGAAAAATTCAGCATCTGCTAATCGAGGTCGAATGACCTTTTCATTACCTTCAATAATTTTTTGCTGATTTTTTGGATTAAGGTTTGAAGTTATAATAAAAAAATTAGTAAGGCCGCCTTTGGAATTAAGAATTGGGAAATATTTTTGATTGGCTTTCATCGTTAGTTCGAGGCATTCCTGGGGTACTTGAAGGTACCTCTCTTCAAAATGACCAATCATTATCTCTGGCATCTCAACTAATGAGGTGACTTCTTCAAGGAGATCATGATCTTCTTTGACATGATAGGTAGTATCTATTTTTTTTACAGCACTGTTAATCCCATCCCAGATCCTTTTTTTTCTTTGTTCAAAGCTTGTGATTACATTACCTTCTTTAGCTAATTGTGAAGCGTAATCATCCACATGATTTATTGTGAGAACTTGATTATTGCTCATGAAGCGATGGCCTAGCGTTTGGTTATTTGAGGTCAGGCCTAAGATATTGATATTTAGGTTCTCTGAGCCGTATTTCACCAATATATTTTTTGCAGGACGAACAAAGTTAACTGTTGACCAGCCATCATCCAGTTGATAACTCATGGTTTTAGCAATAGGAAGATTTTTGATACTCTCCTCGACAATTTCAGGGAGTATTGCTTTTAATGATACCCCTTCAAACTCCTTGTCTAAATATAAAACCTCTTGATCATTTTCTTGATCATAAATAATATTTTTAAGGGCTGCTTCTGTTTCTCCAATGGACTCTAATTTTTTAAGCAGAGGGTTAGTTGGTTTGTCATTAGCATCAAACCCAATTTTTTTGGGCATCAATTTAATTCGTTTTAACTCATTGTTTGCTTGGCTTATAACATTTTGGATAATCACTCCCATTCGTCTTGGCGTAGAGATCACCTCATAGGATTTTTGGTCGATTAATTTATTGTCATTTAATTTTTCAACAATAAATTCTGCAAAAGTGTCAGATAATTTTTTTTGAGTTTTGGGTGGAAGCTCTTCACATAAAAGCTCAATTAAAAGATTATTTTTTTGCATTTTTATTCATTAACTCCAAAACTTCTTTTGCATGGTCTTTAGGTGCTAAAGGGAATCCAAGTTTTTTTCTACTCTCTAAATAGGACTGAGCAACTTCTCGAGATAGGTTTCTAATTTTTGCAATGTAATCAGCTCGCTCAGTGACACTGATAACCCCTCGGGCATCTAATAAATTAAAGGTATGAGCTGCTTTGAGTACCTGTTCATAGGCGGGCAAGGCAAGGTTATTTTTGACAAGATTTAATGCCTGTTTTTCATGTGAAGAAAATGCAGTTAGTAAGAAATCTACATCGCTGTATTCAAAATTATAGCTACTTTGTTCAATCTCGTTTTGTAAAAAAACATCCCCGTAAGTCAGCCCGTCTGTCCATTGAATATCATATACACTGTCGACACCTTGAATATACATGGCTAATCTTTCAATGCCATAGGTGATCTCACCGGTGATGGGTTTACAGGCAATGCCACCGACTTGTTGAAAGTAGGTGAATTGGGTAATTTCCATACCATTCAACCAAACTTCCCAGCCTAACCCCCAGGCACCTAGGGTAGGGTTTTCCCAATTATCCTCCACAAACCTTACATCATTTTCTTTTAAATCAAATCCAAGTGTTTCAAGCGATTTTAGGTAAAGATCAACAATATTTTCAGGAGATGGCTTAAGTACAACTTGAAATTGATAGTAATGTTGAAGACGATTTGGGTTTTCACCATAACGTCCGTCTTTGGGCCTGCGGCTGGGTTGAACGTAGGCTGCATGCCATGGTTCTGGACCTAATGCTCTCAAGAAAGTTGCTGTATGAGATGTGCCTGCACCCACCTCCATATCATAGGGCTGTACAACAGCACAATTTTGGTCTGACCAGAAATTTTGGAGTTTAAAAATAATTTGTTGAAATGTGAGCGCCATAATGTTTGAAAATCTTTCAATCGTGCATTTTACTGTTTTTTTGCTCCCTATTGAAGCCGAACCGACGATTTACTAATAGTTCATACATCAAGATTATGATGCATATAAGTATGATGAATTTACTTCCATGTTTTGAGTAAGGCGTTGATCCTTCAAACCCTTGGGCATTACCCTCAAGAATACCTCTTTGAAAGTGAGGTAAGGAGTCAATAATCTTGCCATGATTCGAAATAATGGCTGTAGCACCTGTGTTAGTTGCCCTGAGCATCATCCTTCCTGTCTCAATCGCCCTCGCTTGAGAAATCTGAAGGTGTTGAGATGCGGCGTTGGAACGACCATACCATGCATCATTGCTAATGTTTATAAGGACTGTTGCGTCCGGTAACGCTTCAATAATTTCATCACCGAAAACGTCTTCATAGCAGATATTTAAAGCAATTTTATTACCCAATGCTTCGAAGAGTTGTTGATGTTTATCACCCCGTTTTAAATCATTAAATGGAATATTGAGCCATTTCTCATAGACAACATTGAATATAAATCTTAAAGGTATAAATTCACCAAAGGGCACTAAGTGCCTTTTGTCATAAAATTGAGTGTATTCATTACTGATAAAAACACCACTATTAAGGTAGCTATTATCTTCATGCCTTATGGTTCCTAAAATAAATTTTTGCCTGTTATTTATTAATCTGTTTTTGAAAGTCTCAGGAAGTCTTTTAAAGGTCACAGGGATGGTGGTTTCAGGAAGTACAACCAAGTCACCTTGGGCATCGTTAATTAAATTCGAGTAGTTTGAAAGTGTCTGTGAGAAGTATTTTTGATCCCACTTCAATGATTGATCTACATTGCCTTGAATAAGACTGATTGCAAAAGGATTGCCTATGGGCTCAGTCCATTTTTTATTGTGAGCAAATATCCCAAATAAAAAGATGATTAAGATAAATAGTATAAGAATGAGTTTTATATTTTTCTTAGAGGTAGAGATGAGTTGATGAATCATTAATGCGGTAAGGACAATAAAAAAAGTCACGCCATGAATACCTAGGATAGGAAGATAACCAACGAATGCCCCATTAGGAACCTGGCTGTATCCTAATGAAAGCCATGGAAAGCCTGTAAAAATAAAACTTCTTAGCCACTCTGCTAATGTAAAAAAAGACGCCACCAAAAATAAGGAAAAAAAGGAACTGTTTTTAAAACCTAGAGGGATATAAAAAAGTGCTAAAAAAATACAAAGCCCTAATGTTGAAATAGCAGCCCCAATGGGATGCATGTTCCCATAGGTATTTAATGCGATATAAATCCAGTGTATTCCAAAAATAAAGAAACCTAACCCATAAAAAAAACTAAGTTTTTTAGAATGTTCTTTATTGAAACTAAAAAATAAAATTAGTGTAATGAATGAAATGGGATAAAAGTAATAGGGCGCGAAGCCAAATACATTCAAAGCACCCAGGGTGAAAGCAATTAAAACTTTGAGGTGCGGGTTTTTAAATGTATCAGCGAATTGCATGTAACTATTTTACATGCAGATAATTTATTTAGATAAGCTTATCGCTTTTAGGAACAACGTACTTATTACCCTCTAGGTCAGTGGATTCATTAACTTCATTCATGAAGACAACAGATTCTACATAACCATCAACAATATCAAGCTCAGTGGTCGGAAAATATCTTCCTTCGGCATCCGTGTTTAGATTGTGATAATACCAAGTACTCGCGATGACATCGTTGGTTGATTTCATTTTAATCTCGATTTTTTTTGCTGGCTCGCCAATGATTTTAATAATTTCATCAGCCTTTAAAAGGCCAATAATATCAACAAATTCTTCATAATTTGTTGGTAGCTCCGTCACAATCATATCTTGTGAATTATTTTCTTCGTGATGGTTTGCAAAGGCAAATTGAATTGAGGCCAAGAATAAAATTAAAAATCTAAACATAATAAATATCCAATAAAAATATTTGAGCACTCATATATTTTTAAGTTCATTTATTTTCCTCATGTAAATCTTTTAGGTTAACTTTGGCAAGGACGGTATGGATTTGACGACTATCGGCTCTCAAGATTGAAATTTCAAAACCATCAAAATTAATTTTTTCATCTCTTTCCGGCAGGTAACCAAACTTTTGGGAAATTAATCCTGCAACGGTTGTAAATTCATCGATAGCATATTGAGTCCCAAAAAATTCATTAAAGTCCTCAATCTCTGTTGAGGCTTTTATTCGGTAAAAGCCTTCACCCTCATCAATGATGTTATCTTCAGTTTCATCATAATCGAATTCATCTTCGATATCGCCAACAATTTGTTCAAGTACATCTTCAATCGTCACCATGCCAGATACTCCACCATATTCATCGACGACGATAGCGATATGGTTCTTATTTTTTCTAAATTCTTTTAAAAGAACGTTTAGCCGCTTTGATTCTGGAATAAAAATAGCCGGTCGCAATTTATCTCTGAGCTCAAAGTCTTCTCCCGCATGAAATCTTAATAAATCCTTAGCTAATAAAATTCCAATGACATCATTTTTGTTTTCTTCAACCACTGGGAATCTTGAGTGAGCAGTTTCGATAATAAAAGGAATAAATTCTTCAGGTTTTTTGGTGATATCTATGACATCCATCTGAGATCGGGGAATCATGATCTCTCTGACCTGCATCTCAGACACATTGAGAACGCCTTCTAGCATCATTAATGAATCCGAATCAATGAGATGTTGATCGAAGCCTAATTTAAGCACTTCCGATATATGTTTTTTATTCTTAGGTTTAATTAAAAACCGTTTAATTTTTTTTATGATTTTGGTTTTTTTTTCTTTCATCTAGTTCATTATAAATTTAATAAGGGTTATCGATACCAATTTTCTTAAGAAGCATAATTTCTTTACGCTCCATGATATTGGCATCAGATGTATTTTCATGATCATAACCTAACAAATGAAGGCTGCCATGAATAATAAGATGAGCGTAGTGATCCATTAGTTTCTTTTTTTGAATCAAAGCTTCTTTTTTGATCACAGGGTGGCATAAAATTAGATCACCTACTAAAGGACTATCCTGAATTAAAAAGGATAAAACATTGGTAGGTTGATTCTTTTTCCTAAATTGATAATTAATTTTTTGTGACTCTTTTTCATCCACTAATCTAAGCGTAATCTCTGCTTTTTTTTTGAAAATAAATTTTAACCAATGATGAACATCTTTATTTTTAAGATATTTTTTTTGATGAAGCGTATCTTGAATCGTTAAATGAATATTAGATGAGAGCATTATTTTTTTTGATATTTTTCGTAGGCATTAATAATTTTTTGTACTAATGGATGACGAACAACATCTTCAGCTTTAAAGTGAGTAAATTTTATTCCCTCAACTTTATTTAATACTTTTTGTATTTCAATTAAGCCACTTGATTGACCCTTAGGTAAATCTATTTGGGTAATATCACCAGTCACAACAGCTTTTGTGCCAAATCCAATACGTGTTAAAAACATTTTCATTTGCTCAGGTGTTGTATTTTGAGCTTCATCTAAAATAATAAAACTCTGATTAAGCGTCCTACCTCTCATGTAGGCTAGTGGGGCAACTTCAAGGATACCTTTATCAAAAAGCTTGGTGACTTGGTCATAACCTGCAAGGTCATAGAGCGCATCATAAAGCGGCCTTAAATATGGGTCTACCTTTTGTGCAAGGTCTCCAGGAAGAAAACCTAATCGCTCTCCTGCTTCTACAGCAGGCCTGACTAAAACAATTCTTTTGACCTTTTCTTTATTTAGTGCATCCACTGCTGATGCAACGGCAAGGTAAGTTTTGCCGGTACCAGCAGGACCAATACCAAAGTTAATATCAAAATGCTGAATATTTTTTAGGTAGTTTTTTTGATTAATCGTTCGACCTTGCAAATCATTTTTTTTAGTCAATAGCTGAACATCATCAGTATTAATATTTTTAGGCATTTTAATAAATTCAATTAGGCTTAATTGAATATCCTCAGGCAATATAGGCTTATTCGCTTTTTGATAAAATTTTTCAATGAGTTTGGCAGCTTGCTCGATGCTCTTTTTGTCACCATCCATAGAGAACTTAGAGCCTGATCTTTTAAGTGTAATGTCAAATCCGTTTGCAATTTGTTTTAAATTTTCATCTAAAACCCCACAAAGGTTAGCCAACTTTTTATTGTCATTATCTGGCAAAGTGATATTAAATTTCATCTGAAATTATTTCGCCTCTTAAATTTTTTCCATCAAAGGCCGTAATTTTAACCTCAACAAATTGATTCAAAAGTTTATCTTCAGCCTCAACTTCAACAATTCGATTATTATCTGTCTTGCCCTTTAAGGTACCGACCTTTTTTTTAGATAATGCATTTAGCAACACCCTTTGAGAAGAGCCAATCATATCGATGGTAAATTGTTTTCCTTGTTCGTTGTTGGCTAGCTGAAATTTTTGTAGTCTTATTTCTTTTTCTTCTTTAGAAACTTTATCCTCTAAATACGAGGCAGGTGTTCCAGGACGTGCACTGTAAATGAAGCTAAAACCGTAGTCAAAATTAATATCTTTTAAAATTTTTAAGCTTTGATTAAACTCTGCCTCTGTCTCACCAGGAAAGCCAATAATAAAATCTGAGCTTAGGCTGATTTCAGGACAAGCTTGCCTGAGTTTTCTTACAATAGACTTAAACTCAAGGGTCGTGTAATTTCTTTTCATTGAAGCTAGGATACGATCAGATCCAGACTGAATCGGTAGATGAAGGTATTTTGCAAGTTTTTTTACATTTTTAAAGCAATCAATTAAAGCATCTGTCATCTCGCTGGGATGGCTTGTGGTGAAACGAATACGTTTGATCTCATCTATTTCTGCGACATACTCTATCAGTGAGGCGAAATCACAGAATTGACCATTCTTCATTGTGCCCCTGTAGGCATTAACATTTTGACCTAATAAGGTAATTTCTTTTACACCATTAAGGGTCAAGTGAATAATTTCATTAAGGACATCATCTAGGGGACGAGATATTTCCTCTCCCCTCGTGTAGGGAACGACACAAAATGAACAATACTTCGAGCACCCCTCCATGATGGATACTGACGCAGATGGACCGGTATCTTTCAAGATAGGTAGTTGATCAAATTTTTCAATCTCAGGAAATGAAATATCAATTTGCGGTGTACCTTTTAATTCACGCCTCTTTAATAGCTCGGGAAGTCTATGCAACGTTTGGGGCCCAAAGACAAGATCAACATAGGGAGCTTGCTTTAATATATTTTCACCTTCCTGACTTGCAACACACCCACCGACTGCAATTCTTAGGTTTGGATTTGTCTCTTTTAGCTTTCGAAAACGACCTAAATCACTGTAAACCTTAACCTCTGCTTTTTCACGGATGGAGCAGGTATTTAAAACAATCAAATCGGCCTCATCAGGAGAGTCAGTTAAATCAACATCATTCTTCTCATTTAGGAGTTGGCCAATTTTGTCAGAGTCATATTCATTCATCTGACAGCCAAAAGTTTTAACGTAAAGTTGTTTTTTCATTAATTCAAAGTTTAAAATTTTGAATATTATATCTTTTTTGGTTAATGCTTTGTTTTAAATGAATAATGATCACTTTTAAAGTAAGATTTATCTATGGATAATTTCCCAATCTTTTTAGATATTAAAAACAAACCCATCCTAGTCGTTGGTGGCGGTGAAATTGCTTTAAGAAAAGTTTTTTTATTAAATAAAGCTGCACCCAAGATTACTGTTGTTGCTAAATCATTTAGTAAAGATTTACTTGATTTAGCAATGAACAATAAAAACATTCATCTGATTAAAAGAGATTTTAAAGATAGTGATATTGATCAGGCTCACCTGATCATTGCTGCCACAGATAATTTAAAACTTAATCAAAAAATATCTAAACTTGCACGTAAGCATAATATTTTAGTCAATGTTGTGGATCAACCAGAACTATGCTCATTTACTATGGGGTCAATAGTTGAAAGGGATGCCCTTGTTATTTCTATATCTAGTGCTGGAAAAGCCCCTGTGCTTGTCAGGATGCTCAGAGAAAAGATTGAGGCATTAATACCTTCTTTTTATAGCTTATTAGTAGAACAGGCTGGCAATCTTCGTTTGCAGATCCAAAAAAAATTTAAATCTTTAAAAAAAAGAAGGTTATTTTGGGAGTCTTTTTTTGAGAATCAACAAATAATTAATTTTTTAAATAAAGATAAGAAAGTAAGTAGTTATCAGATTAATAAAATCATTTCTCATATTCAAAAAAGAAAAATAGGTGAGGTTTACCTCGTTGGGGCCGGTCCAGGTGAAAGAGATTTATTAACCCTTAGGGCGTTGCAGCTTATGCAAAAGTGTGATGTATGTATCTATGACAACCTTGTTTCCTCAGAAATTTTAGAACTTGTTCGCAGGGATGCTGAAAAAATCTATGCAGGAAAAAAAAGAGATCAGCATACCATTGAGCAAACAAAAATTAATGAGCTCTTGGTAAAGTTTGCTAAAGAGGGTAAGACTGTTTTAAGACTCAAAGGAGGCGACCCCTTTATATTTGGTAGAGGAGGTGAGGAGATTGAGACCTTGATGAGGCAAAAAATAAATTTTCAGGTAGTCCCAGGGATTACTGCAGCTAATGGTGTTTCCTCTTATGCAGGCATACCTCTAACGCATCGTGATTATGCTCAAAGTTGTCTTTTTTTGACAGGGCATTTAAAAGAAGGTGAGCTTGATTATGATTGGTCTAAACTCATAGTTGATCAACAAACGTTGGTAATTTATATGGGCTTATTGAGCTTACCTAATTTAATTGAAAATTTAGTTGCTCAAAAAACATCGAAATTTTTGCCTGTGGCTGTTATTGAGAGCGGAACCTTGTCAAGCCAGAAAGTAGTAACTGGTAATTTGAAAAATATAGAGGAAAAAGTTAAAAAAGCAAAAATAAAATCACCCGCACTTATAATTATTGGACAGGTTGTAAAACTAAGAGAAAAATTAAATTGGTTTAATTAACCTAGGTTGAGAGGGATCGTAATTTTTGCCTCTAAGCCACCCTTTTTTAAATTGTTAAGTTCTAATTTTCCAGAGTGAGCTAGGATGATTCGATTAGCAATGGCGAGGCCTAAACCACTACCTCCACTATTACCTCGAGCCTCGTCAACACGTTCAAAAGGCCTTAATAAACGCTCTTTGTGATCATTCGGAATGCCCGGCCCATTATCAATGACGCTCACAGTAAAGCTCTCTTCTAAAAGTGTTGCATGTACCTCAACTTTTCCTTTTGAGTAGAAAAAAGCATTATTGATTAAGTTATCTAAGCATCTTTGAAAGGCTAAAATTTTAAGATCAATAAACAATTTTTTAGGAATGTCTGTGCGAATATTTTTTTTCTTGAGCTTAAAACTCTGGTTCATCCTCATATGTTTTTTTTGAAGGTCCCTTAAAAAAATTCCCAAATTGACTGGTGCAAATGGCTCATCGTCAAAACCTCGCGCAAAATCTAAAAATTGATTAATAATTTCATTTATCTCCTCAATGTCTTGCTCCATACTATCTTGTATTTCTTGAGATTGGCCTGGCAGCATCTCTGCTGCAAGCCTTAACCTTGTTAAAGGAGTTCGAATATCATGGGACACACTTGCAAGTAAAAAGCGTCTCTCTTCTGATATTTTTGAAAGATTTTCTGACATTTCATTAAACGCCTCATTTACCTCTTTGAATTCAGCAATATTATCTGAAGGGATTGGGGAGGGATAACCACCTTTTTTGATTTGACCGGCCGCCTCACTTAACATGTTAAGTTTTTTGCTAATCCTTGAGGTGAAAATATAGGCAATAGAAATACCTAAAGCAAAAATAATGGCGCCCCATCCAAACCAATGCCAAGGGAAGGGTCGGTCGATAATGGTATTTGGCATCACAAGCCAAAATAGGTCAGAATCAATCTCAAAACTGACCCATATGCCAGGAATGTCATAGTGATCTATTGTGATTAAGGTACCTACAGGTAATTTTTTTTCAAGATTTTGGACTACCAGCCTCAAGTAGGGATCATCAGGAATAGGTTCAAGTGGCTCAAAGTAATAGGCTGGATAAATACTTATGTTACTGATACCAGAAAGATCACTTAAGAGCTTTATTCTTTTATTATTTGCAGCGGATGCGATTGAAGCCCTGGTTAAATTTACAACGCTGGTTATTTCATCAGCAGTAATTTTAGCCCTTGACTCTCTTTCAAAATAATCAAAAATTTTAATGGATGATATTTGCGCGATTAATAACAGCACAGATATCAATAAAATCAGTCTTGAGAGAAGGCTGTTAGGCAGAAATCTCAAAATTATGATCCGCCGTCAGGGTTGAAGATATAACCAAATCCCCACTTTGTTTGGAGGTAAATGGGTTTATTAGGATCAATTTCAATGATTTTTCTGAGCCTCGAGATTTGGACATCAATACTTCGGTCAAACACGTCAAGCTCTTTTCCTTTGGATAATTGCATGAGCTGATCGCGTGACAAGGGTTGGTTTGGCCTGTCTGTAAAAACCTTGAGCAGGTCATACTCGCCCGTAGTAATTGGAATATCTTTCCCATTATTTTTTAAACTACGGGCTGTTGAATCAAATTCAAATTCACCAAACTTAATCACATTATTAGTTTTAGCAACAGATTTATCTTGCCGCCTTAAAATAGCATTTATTCTTGCTAGCAACTCCCTTGGATTAAAAGGTTTTGGTAGGTAATCATCGGCACCCATCTCAAGACCAACAATGCGATCTACCTCATCTCCCTTTGCAGTCAACATAATAATTGGGATATTGACATTATTAACCCTTAATCTTTGACAAATATTGAGTCCTGACTCACCTGGCATCATTAAATCTAAAACGATTAGGCTAATTTTTTTAGAGTCTAAAATTTTATCAAGTTCAGCACCATTGCTAACTGTTTCAACAAATAAACCTTGATCTTTTAAGTACCTAGCAGTGAGATCTCTTAACTTTTGATCATCATCAACCAGCACGACTAATTGTTTTATTTCTTCACCCATTTATTAGGAACTTTTAACTTAAAATTAAACTCATATTATTACTATCATTATGTAACAATTATGTTACAAATTTATCATTTATTGTAATATTACGTTAACAATTTATTTGCATACTTACTATCCCTTACAAAAAATAATAATTATGAATAAAAGCTTTATCGCTGTTTTAAGTTTGTCATTAATGGCACATTCGACATACGTTATATCAGAAGTTAAAAGTAACGAGTATTTGAATGTTAACCAAAATCTTGAAGTCTCTGAAGATATAATCGACCTTCATCAGGCCCTTTCAGATTATTCAAAGCTTGATCAAAAAAACAATGCGATTTATGAGCAAAAAAGACGAGAGATGCTCGATAGTGTTGAGCAAAGATTTTTTGCTTGTGATACAGATAGTGATGATACTTTGGATGTTTTTGAAACGACTCAGTGTTTACCTCAAGTAGCAAGGCAGTTTAGAAGGGTTGATGTTGATAATGACAATGTTATTACTTTAGATGAGATATCAATGCTTGCAAAAGAATATGAATATAAACATCACGGTAATAATAAAAGTATTGCTAAATCTGACAAAGAAGAATCATCTGCCGCACTAGAAAATAAATCTAAAATTAAATCCATCAAAACCAAACAAGCCCTTTAAACTTTTCTTACTATAATCTAGACTCTTTATCATGATTGAGATTAAGAGTTTAAATTCAATAGAGCCAATGTTAGATCATACGGCTTTTTTTTCGCATGACTACCCATTTATCTCACCCCTATTTTTTTATGGTCTGGAAGTATCTGGTTCCGTTGGTGAAAAAACTGGTTGGATCCCATTTTACCTTGCCGCCTTTGAAAGTGATGAGCTTAAAGGTTTCATTCCTTTATTTATCAAGAGCCACTCTTATGGTGAGTATGTTTTTGATTGGGCTTGGGCTGATGCTTTTGAAAGGCATGGTTTAAGGTATTACCCCAAACTTTTAAGCGCAATTCCATTTACTCCAATTTCTGGCCCTAGAATTCTTGCTACCGATGAAGAGATAAAAAAATTATTACTAAAGTCATTAGAAAAAATTCTGATTGATAATAATCTCTCATCCGGTCATTTTTTATTTTTGAATGATGGAGATAAAAGCATATTTGAAGATTCTAATTGGATGTTAAGACAGGGGGTGCAGTTTCGTTGGCAGAATAGGGGCTATGAAAATTTTGACCATTTTTTATCAAACTTGTCTCACTCTAAGAGAAAAAAAATTAAACAAGATAGAAAAAAAATTAATGAATTTAATATTAAAATTGAAAAAAAATATTTTGAATCGATAAATAAATCTGACATTAATTTCTTTTATCAATGTTATTGCCAAACCTATCGTGAACACAATTCAAGACCTTATTTGACTAAACAATTTTTTGATTTTCTCTTTGAACACTTTAATGAAAAATTATTTATGGCCATTGCAAAACTTGATGGAGAAAATATTGCAGCTTCTCTATCTATTATTGGTTTAGATGTACTGTATGGCAGGTATTGGGGCGCATTAAAACATATACCTAGCCTTCACTTTGAGCTATGTTATTATCAAGGCCAAGAATTTTGCATTGAAAAGAAATTAAAATATTTTGAAGGCGGCGCTCAAGGAGAGCATAAACTTGCAAGAGGATTTGAGCCAATAAATACTTACTCTTCCCATTTTGTAACACAAAATAAATTTAAAGAAGCAATCATGCAATTTCTTAATGAGGAAAAAAATTATATGGATATTTATTCAGAAAATTTAAATCTCCGAAGTCCTTTTAAGAAATCTATTTAAGGATCATCCCAACAATAAAAAATAAGCTTGATAAAAAAATTATTACCAGAAAAATACCAACGATTAAAAAAGGCGTGAATCCATTTTTTTCGAGATAGTCATTATCCTCATCATATTTTTTATTTCCTTGTACTCCAAAAAAAGATGCTAGGACACTATTAATAATTTTTAATAAGTTTTTAAGGCTATTCATTTATTTATTTTAGATTTTTTATTGGTGGTGATGGAGAGACTTGAACTCTCGACCTCAGGATTATGAATCCTGCGCTC
>VMBT01000452.1_pt1 | contig 26595 bp, 29 predicted proteins | sample 4404301 | NCBI WGS metagenome assembly VMBT01 (sample SAMN12238535, study PRJNA552566) | marine metagenome | isolation source: Coastal seawater | place: USA: coastal Georgia, Sapelo Island | collected 2008-08/2009-08
TGAATACTCTACCCCCTTGCCCTCAATGCCAATCTGAATTCACTTATCAAGATGGCCAAATGATGATCTGCCCCGAGTGCGCACACGAATGGTCACCAAGCGATAACACTGAAACGAGTGACGAACTCGTTGTGCGTGATGCCAATGGCAACCTTTTACAAGACGGCGATACCGTCGTGGTCATCAAAGACCTGAATGTGAAAGGCAGCTCTAGCGGTATCAAGATAGGCACCAAGGTGAAGAATATTCGCCTCGTTGATAGCGATCACAATATTGACTGCAAGATACCAGGCGTCGGTGCGATGGGCCTTAAATCAGAGTTTGTGAAAAAAGCTTAATCCAAACCCAATGGGTTATCGGGATCAACACCTTCCATGAACGGTAGTTTTCTGTCGTTATTAGTGACTTGATAAACTAAGCCCATCCAATTACCGACAATCGCTTCACCGGTATCGTGCCAGGTGTTATCAAGTGCCGGCGTAAGCAAGTGCTCTGGAAAGTTTGGCAAAGGTAATTTCTGCGCCTTAGCGAACTTCAAATCTGCAATATATTCACGCACCAATGCTTTTTCTTGTTCGCCAAAATAATTCGCAATGAACGGTGGGAACTGCGCAAGATCACCGACAGCATATCGTCCGACTTCACGCTTAAACTCTTTTAGCAACGAAACCGTGTCGTATTCTGGATGCCCTTGAAAGAACACAAACCGGAAACCATCCTGACTTGTTGCTAAGTGCACACCCACTTCCTCGCTTTCAACCAAGACGCGCAGTTTTGCTGAATCAAATTGATCACGATCTACCGCATTCCAACGTGAGTGAGGCACATCAAATCGCGTATTCACATCAGAGATAAGAGGATGCGCTTGATCGACAACACGATGAGGATACACACCCCAAACCTTTGTTGGTTGCGGCCGGCGTTTTTGCCCATAACGGAACTCAAGCACTGCATGTGTAGCCAAGCATGAGCACAAGGTTGAGGTCACATTCTCATAAGCCCAATCGACAACCTCTTTCAGCGGCTCCCAAAAAGGCTGATTCGACAAGTCAGACCCAACCACATTGGCGCCAGTGATAATCAAGGCATCTAAACCCTGCTCACGAATTTGATCAAAGGTTTCGTAGTATTGCTCGATATAAGCGCGCGCCTCTTCACCTCTAGGCAATGATGGCAAGGTAAAGGGATGTACATAAAACTGGGCAATCGGATTACTCTCACCGACCAAACGGAAGAACTGCCGCTCAGTCGCCTCTAGCGCCTTATCCGGCATCATGTTCAATAGGCCAATGTGCAGCTCACGAATATCCTGATTCTTTGCACGCTCTGGGCTAAGCACAGCAACACCCTCGCCCCTAAGACGATCAAATGAGGGTAAGTTGTTATGTGCAACAATCGGCAAAACTCAATCCTTAGGTTATGACTGGCGAGCAATCGCAGTTTCGATTAACGCCAAAAAGTCAGCTTCATTTTTTACCGAAGATACCTCTTGTGAGGTCACTGTATAGCCTCGCTTAGCGATATCTTCATAACGAGGCACGCGCGAATGGAACAAGCGTGGAAATACCCAACGAGTAAATTCATCTGGATCCATTTGCGCAGCAAACTCCAAGTTATTCTCAGCGAGATAGATCTCTAACTGCTCAAGCAAAAACTCGGGGCGATAGTACAAAGGCTTGGGTGCACTTTGCGCACGACTAATCAGCTTCTGTTCTTCTTCCTCGTTAGTCACTTGGATATACAGAATCAAGGTGTTTTCATCGATAACATCCATGACCGCAGGATCATCTAGCTCACACAGCGAGCCACCCACATCGTTAACGAAATGTTTGTAGCCATAAATATTCTGCGCTTTCTCAATAAAGCCAGGCACATCATGCATCGCAGCAATCTCAGCTTGACGATATAAATCCTGGCGACGTTGAAAATCCTCCAACTCCACTCCACCGAGCGTTGGATTACCTAACTTACCAACAAACGACAAAACAGGACCCAAATCTGAGACCTTGATGTTATTTCGGATATAAATCCAATCGTTACGCAATAACTCATTCAAGAAAGGCACTTCCATCGCCTTACTTTTGATCATGTCGAGAATGGCCTCATCGAGATAACGCGTGCCAATACGATAATCACCTGAGTAATGGAACCATTGCGACGAACGCAGCATGCTAGAGATGTAGGTTTTACCCACACCTGACATCCCTACGAGAGTGACCTTTTTATGTTCCCAGTGGCGAAACTGTTCGACCGATAACTTCACAATGACTCCTGAGTCATATTGATTACGGAATCATTATCAAGCAGGCAGGCTTACGGACTCAACCACCAATCGAGTTAAAACGGCGACAAAGACTCGACTATCAGCCATTCATCTATAAAAGGATGCTCAAATCGTAATGACTGCGCATGCAGATAAAGTCTCGATTGTCCCTCAACCCATTCATCAGGTGCGTATAACTCATCACCCAAAATAGGATGACCGATAGAGGCCATGTGAACTCTTAACTGATGACTGCGACCTGTTTTAGGATGTAAGGAGACGCGACTCACATCATACCGCTCGGAATAATCAAGGCGTTCATACTGGGTAAAAGCGGACTTACCCACCTCATGGTCCACAATTTGACGTGGGCGATTCGGCCAGTCAGTAATCAGAGGAAGATCGATATTGCCAGCAAGAGGGCATTCACCTGCAACTCGGGCAATGTACGTTTTCTCAACCTCACGATATTCAAATCGCTTCCCCATCGCAGCTTGAGCTTCTAATGATCGAGCCATCAGCAAAACGCCCGATGTTGACATATCCAGACGATGCACAATCAACGCCTCGGGATATTCAAGATTGACACGAGAAGCCATACAGTCAGCCTTTTCAAGGCCACGGCCAGGCACAGACAAAAGCCCCGCCGGTTTATTCACCGCCAAGTAATGAGAATCGAGATAAATAACATCCAACCCATGATGAGCTGGTGGTTCATAGCGCATAAAAAATCAGCTCACGAAAGATGCTAAGCACTATATCCATGAAATGCTTAACTGGCCACCGTCAACCAATGAATCCCAATGTACTTGAAGGGGTTAAATAATTTCTCAAGTTATACAGAAAAATATAATGCTACAAAAATACTGCGATTATAATGATGCATATAAAAAGTTAAGCCTTTCTGCCCGTTAATAATCGAGAAATATCAAATACTGATAATACTGCGGCTATGTGAGTTCTTTGAAAGATCGCTAAATCTATCTGCAATTAAGCGAAGTTCTGGATGGTTATGCGTGCGAGCCGCATCATGCATAAGGATAACCATGTCAGCATCAAACCCCGACTGAATATATTCACCAGGCTCATCTTGAATGGACGTCAGATACACAAACCTCTTAATGATTTTTTCAACGGGAAGGTTTAAAAACTTACCCTGATTAGCTCTAAGAAATTCAAACATTTCGGAATCATTCATAAAAACACCTTACTCAATATTTGCTTAACTCCATGGTTAATACGATTATTTTTGATCCATAACCTCGGGGTTTATCGATTTAGAGTGAAATAGCTTTAAATAAAAATTTAATATGTTTTGTGCGCATTAAAACTCACTAACTTATTGATTTAATTTAATATTTAATATAATTTGTTGCTAACATATTGTTTTATATAGCCTTATTTTATCGTTGATTAAAAAGTTTTATGAATCAATAGGTTTACAGTTGTAAACAAATACTTAAAATAATTCCTCTTGCGCTAAAAGTTGTATCCAGCGTTAAAACAAAAATACTCTTTTAGGATATGACAGATGGGACATCTCGAAACGAACAAGTTGGTGGTGCTAGCTCGTTCAGATGACTTTGCCAATAAGCTCACTAAGATTTTTGAAGAAAATAAGAGAAAACAACAATCTATAAAAAAAGCTTGGCAGCAAGATAACGTTTCAAACTTTGAAGCGTTTCGTAAAAGCTGAACAAAACACCAAAGGACTTAGAAACCGAGCTGCATTGCTCGGTTTTTTTATGCGCCTATCCTGACTACTATCTAAGTATCTTTTGAAACAGGCACATCAACATGTCAGCTCTGAATGTTTTAGATCAACCACTGCAACTCTGTAGTGAATCCCCTCTCACCGGTTTTTTTCGAAATGGCTATTGTCAAACCGAATCAGAAGACCGTGGGCAACACACAGTATGTGCTGTTGTTGATAATGCTTTTCTGCAATACACCCTAGACCAAGGGAATGATTTACTTACGCCCCGCCCTGCACTTGGCTTTCCAGGATTAAAACCGGGTGATCATTGGTGCTTGTGCGCAACACGGTGGAAAGAAGCTCACCAAGAAGGTCGTGCACCTAAAGTCGTATTAGCCGCTACACACAAAAAAGCACTTGATGTCATCGATCTCGACACCTTATTGATGTACGCAGTCGATATACCGAAAAATGCTTAACGCATCTTCCAACCTAATGTTTCATTAGCGCGCAAAGGTGTTACGCCCGCAGGGTGAGTTGCGGGCACTGTGTGTTCTTCTTTAACCAAGGTGATCGTCTCGGTATTGCGAGGCAGACCATAAAAGTCCGGGCCAAAATGACTGGCAAAAGCTTCTAACTTATCCAGCGCATTGGCCTTCTCAAACGCTTCTGCATAAAACTCAATTGCCGCATGGGCTGAATAAATACCTGCACATCCACAAGACGCCTCTTTAGCGCCGGTGACATGAGGTGCGCTATCGGTACCTAAGAAAAACTTTTTGTTACCGCTAGTGGCTGCGGCAACTAAGGCTTCACGATGATTTTCGCGCTTAAGAATCGGTAAACAGTAGTAATGCGGACGAATGCCACCCTGGAACATCGCATTACGGTTATAGAGCAAATGCTGTGGCGTCAATGTGGCACCAATATGATCTGGTGCATTGGTCACAAACTCAGCTGCCTGCTTGGTGGTAATGTGTTCTAGCACAATGCGCAGTGATGGCATCTTATCGATCAGAGGCTTCAAGATTGAATCAATAAACAAAGCTTCACGATCAAAAATGTCGATGTCTGAGCTCGTCACCTCACCATGTAACAACAAAGGCAACCCAACCGACTGCATCGCCTCAAGCGCATCGGTTACTTTCAGAATATCGCTGACACCTGAGTCCGAGTTCGTCGTTGCACCCGCTGGATAGTACTTAACCGCTTTAACAAACCCACTCTCTTTCGCCTTAGCGATCTCATCAGGTGTGGTGTTATCCGTCAGATACAAGGTCATCAGCGGCTCAAAATTCATACCATCAGGCAAAGCCGCCATGATGCGATCACGATAAGCACTTGCTTCGGCAACTGTGCGAACCGGTGGCTTCAGATTTGGCATCACAATCGCACGTGCAAATTGACGCGCTGTATCGGGAAGAACCGCTTTCAACATATCGCCATCGCGCAGGTGTAAGTGCCAGTCGTCAGGGCGTGTTATGGTCAGTTCTTGCATGTACATTGGCCTCGGTTGCTGCTGAAAAGCTCAGTGGAATATTAATTGCGTATTTTACACCGACAGCAAAACGCTGCAGAGCCCCAACAATCAATGCAATTTAATCGATGGGTCTACCGTACGACGTAGTAGCTGCGTCAACGTCAGTAAGCCTGTTCGAACCAAACCATGCAAGGCAAATTGATGCATTTTGTAGAGAGACAAATAGACCAAGCGCGCAAAAAAACCGGTGACCTTCACACTACCAGTCAGATCACTCATCAAGCTACCCACCGTGCTGTAACGACCCAGGGTAATCAGTGAGCCGAAATCGCGATATACGTATTCACCAATCTCTGGGTTACCGCGAAGTCGACGGCATATCGCTCGCGCAACAAAGCTTGCCTGCTGATGAGCTGCTTGCGCACGTGGCGGAACCGACATGCCGTTTTCATCAACTGGAAAAGCGGCACAATCACCGACCGCAAAGATGTTGTCATCCGATTCACTGAGCAAATTCTTTTTCACTTTGATCTGATTGATACGATTAACTTCAAGCCCCAAAGTGCTTAAAAATTCAGGCGCCTTTATCCCCGCCGCCCACACAGAAATCGCCGCAGGAATCACTTTGTCATTATTTATCTCGATGCCTGCTGGACTAACTTTGGTCACTTTTGCTTGGCTGATCACATCAATACCTAACTTAGCTAGCTCGCGTGTCACTTGCGCTGAGATATGTTCAGGCAACATCGGCAGCACTCTGGCGCCCGCATCAATCACGCTAATGCGAATATCCGAATCAGGATTCACAACATCTAAACCATACTGGGTCAGTTGGCGCGTAACCTGATGCAACTGCGCCGCTAGCTCAACGCCAGTTGCGCCCCCACCAACAATCGCCACATCGAGCTGACCTGCCTCGACCTTACGTTGTTGGGTATTCACGCGGATCAATGTTTCCAAAAGCTTTTTCTGAAATCCCACTGCCTGCGCTTTTGTATCCAAGAATAAGCAATGCTCTTTGACCCCTGGGATACCAAAATCATTACCCACGCTACCCACCGATAGCACCAGCGTGTCATAGGGAAACTCACGTTCAGGGATGATCATTTCACCCGATTCGTTATAAACCGGCGCCAAATGAATTTTCTTTGCCACACGATCCAGACCATCCATCGTGCCTAGGCGGAACTGAAACCCATGCCAACTCGCTTGCGCCAAGTACTCCAAGGCATGGTCTGCTGGATCGGAAGCACCTGAGGCCACCTGATGCAGCAAGGGCTTCCAAATATGCGTTCGAGTTGAATCGATCAGGGTGATACGTGCGCGTCCCTTTTTACCTAGCTTGTTACCAAGCTTTGTCGCGAGCTCAAGACCGCCAGCACCACCGCCAACGATGACGATATCGGGAATAGAAGAAAATGTTTGTGAAGATTCCATCAGCGGCATCCAAATCGTGAGGGGAACGATAAGACTAAATTACGCCTAAATTACTCACGTCACCATGAGTTAACTCAATAAGTCATGAAAACCCAGGGTCAAAAAACAAAAAAGCCACCGCGAGGGTGGCTTTTTTCTGCGTCTGTGGAGCGAAGAATCAATCATCGCCCTCTTCATCAGCATCGTCACCATCATCCATCTCGATGCCTTCAACCACGCGACCGACAAAATCAAACATCACCAAGTTTTTACCAAACTTACCTTCATTAGCTTTCATGCCTTCTTCTAAAGTCATTGGCGAGTAGGCATAGTGAAGCGGCTCATCTTCTTCGATCTGGTCTTCCATGAGGTAAACCTCACGCTCGTCCTCGAACCAATCTTCCATCAAAAACTTCTTAGGCTCTGCCAGCTTTGTGAAAACCACCTCACGCAGACTCATATCCAACGTAAATTTATCGCCAGTTTTCAATTCTGAAATCGTGATTACACCATCTTCCATCTGTACTTCCTCATCAACAAGCTGCGCCCATAAACTGCGCTAGCAACAGTTTGTCAGCGGCTCGCCCGCTGGTACTCAAATTTGGTCGGCTATCATACTGGTAAGTGTCTGCCTTGACGAGTACAGCGGAAAATCAACCTACGTTAAGATGTCCGGTCAATTATTAAGAGGTTGAACATGAATAATCGCAGCGACCAATTTCAGGAATGGCAACTCGAAAAGATCTTTGCCGATCACAAGCTCAGCGCACTACTCATCGGAGCTACTCGAGAAAAAGCCTTTTACTGCTTTTTGGATCAAATCGAAAAAGAAACAGATAGCTACGATCTCTACAGCGACTATTACAGCGAAGGTGAAATGCCCGATGTGCGCTTAGAAGTCACGGTTAACACCTTAAATGACGTGCTCAGCGTAATGGCAAGCTACCACCGCGTAGGTAGTCACGAGTTGATTGCGGCTTTCGATGCCGACACCATCAAACAACAAGACGATCTATCTGATCTTCTCGATATCACGCAATCCGATCTAAGCAGCCACCCGGAATTCGATAAAATGAAAGCTCGGTTGACCCAACTAGGTCAGGCCATCTCGGCGTAAAGCCCGCAAGCTTGGCTCACTATCCTGTCAATTAGGGACTAGGTTAAAACCGAGCAACCCTTTAAAATATTCACATAGTTTTAACCAATTGGAGTAGCAGACCGATGGGTCGCGCATATCAAAACCGCAAAGCCTCAATGGCAAAAACCTCAGATCAGAACGCAAAGGTTTACAGCAGCTTTAGTCGTGAAATTTACATGGTGGCTAAATCTGGCGGCCCAGACCCTGATGGTAATCTTGCCTTACGCTCCCTTCTTGACCGCGCCAAAAAAGCCCAAGTCCCTAGTCACGTTATCGAAAAAGCCATCGACAAAGCTAAAGGTGGTGGTGGTGAGGATTACGCTCCAGCACGTTACGAAGGCTATGGCCCCGGCGGATCACTCGCAATCATCGAATGCTTAACTGACAACCCAAACCGCACCTTTGGTGACGTACGAACAGCCTTCACAAAAACCAAATGTAAAATTGGTACTCAAGGCAGTGTTGCGCACATGTTCGAACACTTAGCCGTATTCACTTTTAAAGGTGAAGACGAGGATGCTGCACTTGAAGCACTGATGGATGCCGACGTTGATGTCTCTGATATCGAAAGTGAAGATGGCGAGTTAACCGCCTTCTGCGCACCCACCGACTTCTTGAAAACAAAAACCGCACTTACCGCCATGGGCGTTACTGAATTTGAAGTCGAAGAAATCCAATGGATCCCAACGGCTTACACACAGCTCGGTGATGACGATATGGAGCAGTTCGAAAAGTTTATTGGCATCCTCGAAGATTTAGACGATGTACAAAACATTTATCACAACGTAGAGCTGTAGTTTGTTTTCAACGCATAACTCACTGCGTGATAACGGCTACTTTTCTAACTAAATACTGGACATTGTCGATTCAAAGGTAATTTTCACTAACACCTTCGCATCTATACTGATACCCGTCTCTAAGCAAAGATACATTCTGCGCTATTGGAAGTTAGAGGCCTTTTAGCCATCTCAATGATGGCTATTTTATTTATAGAGGTGTCAGATGAGTGCAACTGAGTTTGAAACGTTGAGCCCAAAACAAAAACAAGAGCAACTAGACTTATTAGAAAAAGCAACACAACACGCTGTGCCTTGTAGAGGTTGTTTAGAGACGTGTAGTAATAGAGATAAATGCCTTGGTTACCCTTGGCGAAATCTTGATAAATAATTATCAAAAAATAAGGGCCTAGCAATTTCTTGCTAAGCCCTTGTTTTATATGGCGCGCCCGGCACGATTCGAACGTGCGACCGCCTGGTTCGTAGCCAGGTACTCTATCCAGCTGAGCTACGGGCGCTTATTGGAAGCCGCGTATTCTCGGGGTTTTGCACCGCAGTGTCAATGGCTGTTTTTGTTAAAAATCGACGCGTTCTTTAAGCTGTTTTCCTGCTTTAAATACCGGTAACCGAGCGCCTTTGATTTCGATTGGTTCACCTGTTTTTGGGTTACGACCGGTACGTGGCGCACGCGCTTTGACATCAAAGGTACCAAAGCCAACAAGTGCGACTGGGTTGCCATCTTCTAGCGACTGCCCCACGACCTCGACTAGTGCATTTACCGCCGCTTCGGCTTGGGTTTTATTCAGGTCAGCTTTTGCTGCCACCGCATCGATAAGTTCTTTTTTATTCATAGCATTTTCCGCATTACTCACTCGCATGTGACTAACGTACGCTCGCGAGCTCTTTCCATTGGGTTGTATAGGATGGTGAGCGCATATTTTGCCGCATCTTCCATTGCTGGTCTCTTAAATTTGACCCCAGCACCATCTTTCGTTTGCCGTATCGCTGATTGATACGGTCCAAGGTACTCATCAATGTCGATTCTGGGCGTGAAGCAAACAGATCAGGTTGCACACGATGAGCATCAACAAGCTCACCTAGCATGACGCCTGCTTTGTGGTACTCCTTTCCCGGTTTGTAGATACGATCTAATAACTGACGTGTGATCGCAGCGAACTCGCGCGAATCATCAGACGGTATCGCTAAGCTGTATGTTTGCGCGGGTGCGTAATATGGCTGCGACTGATCAAACGGACTGGTGCGAATCCATACACTCAGCTGCTGTGCTTTGAGTTGGTGTTTACGTAGCTTTTCAGCTGCACGGCTTACATATTGCGACAAGCTTTGTTGCAGCAGCAGCTTTGATTCAACACGTGCACCAAACGAACGACTTGAAACAATCTGCTTAGGTGTTTGATTCTCGATATCTTCTACACGCAAGCAAGACTCACCCCATAACTCACGATGAGTCTTGGCTAAGGTGACATTAAACACACCACGAATATCGCGCGGCTGTACTTGCATAAAGTCCCATGCCGTTTTTACACCCACCTCTTCTAAGCGGCGTGCAATGCGATAACCAATACCCCAGACATCATCTGCTGGTGTTTTCTTCAGCAGCATCTGTGCTTGATGTGGACTCAACTCTGACCAACTCACTACCCCCTCAAACCATTGCGTTTTCTTTGCCCATCGGTTCGCAAGCTTGGCCAATGTGCGTGTCGCACCAAACCCTACAGCGACAGGGATACCTGTATGTTGCTCCACTCGGTTTTTAATCTCACGCCCGTACGGCTCGCATTGCCAGCTATCTGGTATGTGCGTACCAAAGGATTCATCAATGCTATAGATCTCTTGTACCGGAAACATGCCATCTAAGATTGTTTTCACACGATTAGAAAGATCGGCATACAAAGGATAGTTAGATGAGAAAACAAACACGCCCAATCGCTCGAGATCTTTTTTGACTTTGAAATAAACCATGCCCATTTTAAAGCCGAGCGCTTTAGCTTCTGGCGTGAGTGCGATCAAGCAGCCATCGTTATTCGAGAGCACCACGACGGGCTTACCGTGTAAGTCAGGTCGAAAGAGTCGCTCACAGCTGGCATAAAAACTATTGCAGTCACACAAGGCGTACATGCATCACACCTTGCGTACGACAGAAGTCACCACACCCCAGATGATCAAATCACTTTCTTCTGAGATACGGATATCAGGATATGCATCATTCTCGGCACGTAAGGTCACTGTACCGGCACGACGAATTAAGGTCTTAACCGTGAGCTCGCCATTCACCGCAGCGATCACCACCTTGCCACTCTTCGGGTCAATCGAGCGATCGACCACCAAGATATCGCCCTCGTGAATACCCGCGTTTATCATCGAGTCGCCTTGCACTTTTAAGAGGAAGGTCGATGCCGGACTTTTAATCAGGTACTCATTCAGGTCGAGCTGGTTTTCGATGTAGTCATCCGCAGGACTCGGAAAACCTGCACGCACTTGCGAGCTATACAACGGCACCGCAATGGTTGCGCTATCGAGCTTAGGATGCAGCACCTCGACCTGATCTTGCTTAAGCGTACTCAACCACAGCTTTACCTGATCGACGTGCGCTACCGGCACGCGAACTGGCTTGGTGGGATTAGGCTTGCGACCGGCACCGTCGCGCTTTCCGCCTCTTGGCATAGGGACCTCTGATGGACTTTTTGAAAAGTGTATCAGAAATCAAAATAGGCTCGAATAGATTTTTCTTAGACGTTATCAGGCGGCCACTAAGTGATGAATAATCAATAGCTTAAGCGACAACCACATCGCTTTCCGGCAGCTTTTGGCCAGACGAAAATGCGACAGCATTCTGCAATGTCGTCTGCGCGATATCGCGGAGCGCCTCTTCGGTCAAAAAGGCCTGATGCGGAGTCAGGATGACATCATCCCGCTCGATCATCTGCGCCAACACTGCATCACTCAATGTGTCATGCGCATTAAAGAAGATGCCCGCTTCATGCTCATACACATCTGCGGCATAACCCCCTAGCCGACCTGCATCTAATGCCGACATAACAGCAAGCACATCCACCAAACAACCTCGCGAAGTATTGACGAGTAAAGCGTGAGGTTTCATCTGCAATAAACGATCTGCATTGATTAGATGATGATTCGTATCACACATCGGCATATGCAAACTGACAATATCTGAATCGCTGAGTAACTGATCTGGCGATACCCACTCACCCAGGTCAGACGAACCTTGCACAGGGTCACTGAGCAACACACGCGCGCCAAAGCCTTTAACAATTGACGCGACCACCTGACCAATACGACCTACGCCATAGACACCCACTGTTAGTGAAGCCAGGTCACGTCCAACTAAGCCATCTAAGGTGAAGTCCGCATGTTGCTGACGTTGCTGCGCTTTCAATAATCGACGGTTCAATGCCAACATCAACATAACGGCATGCTCTGCAACCGCATGTGGCGAATAAGACGACACACGACTCACACAAAGACCTAAGCGTTTAGCGGCTTGCACATCAACACGATCAAACCCTGCACAACGCAATAAGACATGTTTAACGCCATGTTTGACTAAGCCGGATAACACCGGCTCATCTAACTGATCATTCACAAAGGCACAGACTGCATCACAACCCGCAGCTTGATCAATCGTCGCAGTGGTTAGCGCCTCATCGGTATAGCTCAGCTCAATAGCTCCAGAGCATTCACGATCAAAACTGGCAATATCATAAGCCTTGGCGCTAAATAGCTTTAAACGCATCCCTTAGCCTCGGGTATAGAGCGCATCAATTTGATCCGCATAATCTTCGATTACTTTGGCGCGCTTTATCTTTTGCGTTGGTGTGACATAGCCATTCTCGATAGAAAACATCTCATCACGCACAATGAATTTACGAATACGCTCGATTGAGCTCAGCGATTCATTCGCTCGTTTAACCACTTTGGCAAGTTCAGTATGCAGGTCTTTATCTTCACCAAGTGATTTAACAAAGTCTTCTTCAGGTACAATTACTGCGCTGAGCCATGAACGACCATCACCGACAATCACCGCTTGAGCAATCTCATCTTCAAGCGTCAGCAGGCTTTCGATTTTTACTGGCGCTACGTTATCGCCACCCGATGTCACAATGAGGTCTTTTGCACGGCCACTAATGGTGATGTAGCCATCTTCATCTATATCAGCTAAGTCACCGGTATACAGCCAGCCATCTTTAATCGTCATTGCCGTAGCATTCTCATCACGCCAATAACCTTTCATAACGTTATCGCCTCTTACGAGCAGTTCACCTGCATCGCTGAGCTTTACCTCTACCCCATCAATCGCAGGACCGACACTGGCCATTTTGATTTTGTTGGGTAAATTCACACTGATCAGTGGAGCCGCTTCTGTTTGACCATAGCCCTGCAAGATGCCGATATTTAGCGATGAGAAAAACAAACCCACCTCTGGGTTTAGCGCAGCACCACCCGAGACAAAATACTTAATGCGACCACCAAAGCGAGCTTTGAGTTTTTTACGCACCAGCACGCTCAGTAATGGATCAATCATCCGATCGACAATCGATAACGACTCACCCAAGAAACGACGCCGACCGATATCCAACGTTTTGGCAAAGAGCGTCTTTTTAAAGTTGCTCGACTTATCTACCCCTGCGCGAATCTTGCTGTAGAGCGTGTCATATAAACGTGGCACAGCCGTCGAGACCGTTGGTGACACTTCAGCTAAATACTGCGCCAACTTATCTAAAGATTCGCAGTAATAAATCTCACTGCCCAACGTAATGGGCAAATGCAGACCTGCCATATGCTCATAGGCATGTGCCAGAGGTAAAAATGACATGAAGCGGTCGTTCTCATTGATAGGAATCTCTCTGACCACTTTTTCTGCCGCATCCACATTTTGCAGAATATTCGCGTGCGTCAGCATAGCTGCTTTGGGCTTACCGCCCGTGCCGGAGGTAAAGATCAGGGCGCAGATGTCATCAGATTTTATTGATGCCACATCAGGCCAAGCGACTTGTTGTGTATTAGAAGGCCATGCGATCTGCTGAACATTATCTAGCGATAAGTCACTCAACTCATCCATCAGCATTAAGTGCGACAAGCAGCCATGATCAACATTCGCTTTCAACACCCGCTCAGCTAATACCTTACTCGACACAATGACCATCTTAGGCTCGGTCAATTCAAGCACATGTCGAAGATCATTCACGGTGTGTGTTGTGTATGCCGGAACAACGATCGCACCTGTAGCCATAATCGCCAGATCAGCTATCGCCCATTCCGGACGGTTCTCCGCAATCAATAGGACTCGATCACCTGGCTGGACACCTTGTTGCGTTAAGAGGAGCGTGACGCGTGCCACCTGATCCGCAATCTGCTGCCAGCTTTGCGTCTGCCATTCATTAGAAGACTTAACGCCCACAAATGGTTTATCACCAAAACGTTTGGCCTGAGAGAAAAATCGGTTAACTAAGTTCATATGAGCAGTCCGTGCTAAATACTAATACTGGTATCTGTGTCGACCTTACACCGATTTTTATAACGAATCACTAATGGACAAACAGGCACAAAAAAACCTTTGAGGCAGAACCTCAAAGGCTTGATGTAATGGCGGAGACGGAGGGATTCGAACCCTCGATAGAGCTATTAACCCTATACTCCCTTAGCAGGGGAGCGCCTTCAGCCTCTCGGCCACGTCTCCTAATTGGGTTTTATGAATTCGACGGAGCGTCGTCTTCAGTCTTGATGCGCTCGTAGATTTCTTCGCGGTGAACAGACACATCACGAGGTGCATTTACACCGATACGTACCTGGTTACCCTTAACGCCAAGAACAGTTACCGAGACTTCGTCACCGATAATCAATGTTTCACCTACGCGGCGGGTCAAAATAAGCATGGCTTTCTCCTTTATTCGCCACCGGCCTGTTCATCCATGACCGCGGGCTCATATGTCTTCATTTAGAGGGCGCAAGTTTAACAACTCACACCAATTACTCAAAGTTTTTGTGTCGAATTAAGCTTCATCTAAGCCGAACGCTTTGTGCAGCGCACGAACACCTAACTCCAAGTATTTCTCGTCAATGACCACCGAAATCTTAATTTCAGAGGTCGAAATCATCTGAATGTTGATGTTTTCTTTCGACAAGCACTCGAACATCTGGCTCGCAATGCCGGCATGTGAGCGCATACCTACACCAACCAACGAGACCTTAACGATCGCGTCGTCACCGACCACTTCGCGTGCACCCAGAGTATTTGCGGTCTCAGTCAAAATCTTGTGTGCTTTTTTGTACTCGCCACGATTAACCGTAAAGGTGAAGTCAGTGGTGTCATCGTTGGAGATGTTCTGAACGATCATGTCGACTTCGATGTTTGCCGCACCGATTGGGCCTAAAATCTTGTAAGCCACGCCTGGCTGATCAGGTACACCACGAATAGTAAGTTTTGCTTCGTCTCGGTTAAATGCGATTCCAGAAATTTTTGCCGCTTCCACGCCATCTTCCTCAAAAGTAATTAAGGTGCCCTCACCACCATCTTCGAAACTCGAGAGGACACGTAGAGGCACGTTGTACTTGCCTGCGAATTCTACTGAACGGATCTGAAGAACTTTCGAGCCTAAGCTCGCCATCTCCAGCATCTCTTCAAAGGTGATGCGATCTAACTTACGCGCTTTAGGTTCTACGCGTGGGTCGGTGGTGTAAACACCATCCACGTCAGTAAAGATCTGACATTCATCAGCTTTCAATGCTGCTGCCATTGCCACTGCAGTGGTATCCGAACCACCACGACCCAATGTTGTGATGTTGCGATCTTCATCCACACCTTGGAAACCCGCGACAACCACAACACGACCTGCATCAAGGTCGGCACGAACACGTGCATCATCGATATCAGTGATACGGGCCTTGCCGTGTGCGTTATCGGTCAAGATATGAACCTGACCGCCAGTATAAGAGCGCGCATCGCAGCCAATCTCTTGCAATGCCATAGAAAGCAACGCGATAGTGACCTGTTCACCTGTAGTAACCAATACATCCATCTCACGAGGATTAGGCGCTGAGCTAATATCGTTAGCTAAGCCAATCAATCGATTGGTTTCACCCGACATCGCTGAGACCACCACAACCACTTGGTCACCTGCATCGCGTGACTTCTTAACGCGGTTTGCCACGTTTTGAATACGCTCAACAGTACCCACTGAGGTGCCACCGTATTTTTGAACGATTAATGCCATCGTTTTCCTGTTCTTTAAGTCATGCAACAACACCCTGCTGCTGCGAAAAGCGCGCCATTAGACGCGATTTATGTGTTTTTTAAAAGGTCTTAGCTCGACTGCTGTTGAATATAGGTTTCAACCAACGCAAGCGCTTCTGCCACACCCGATGGATCTGTGCCACCGGCTTGCGCCATGTCTGGGCGGCCACCGCCTTTACCACCAACTTTCTCAGCCGCGATCTTGACCAAGTCACCGGCTTTGTACTGACCAACCAAGTCTTTAGTCACACCCGCAATCAGGTTCACTTTATCGCCGTTCACCGCGGCGAGTAGCACAACACCTGAACCCAGTTTGTTCTTCAGCTGATCCAGCATGTCGCGAAGGCTTTTAACTTCGACATCATCTAAGCGAGCGGCAAGCGCTTTCACGCCATTGACTTCAATGGCTTGTGATACCAAATCAGAACCTGCAGAAGCGGCTAACTTAGATTTAAGTTGCTGCAATTCTTTCTCGAGCTTTTTATTCTGCTCAATCATCTTGCTCAACTTATCTTCAACTTCATCGCGCGATGCATTCACCATGCTCGCAACATGCATCAAACGATCTTCGTCACGCTCAATGTATTCAATTGCATGTGATCCGGTCACTGCTTCAATACGACGCACGCCTGATGCAATACCGGTTTCCATCACAATCTTACATAGACCGATATCGCCAAGTGAACGCACGTGAGTGCCGCCACACAGCTCCACAGAGAAATCACCCATACGCAGCACACGCACTTGGTCATCGTACTTCTCGCCAAACAGCGCCATTGCACCGGCTTGTTTAGCGTCTTCGATCGCCATGATGCGAGTTTCAACCATATGGTTTTCACGAATCTGATCATTCACCAAACGTTCAATCTCAATCAGCTGTTCGCGAGAGATTGGTTCGAAATGAGAGAAGTCAAAACGTAAACGACCTGCATCGTTTAACGAACCTTTTTGCTGAACGTGATCACCCAACACATGGCGTAATGCCGCATGCAGTAAGTGTGTTGCTGAGTGGTTAAGCGCAATTTGTTTACGACGCGAGTTATCTACCTTCGCTGCCACGTTATCGCCAATATGCAGCTCACCTTGTTTAAGTGAACCAACATGACCAAAGACTGAGCCGCCCTGCTTTTTCGTATCAGATACCGAAAACGCCACTGAGTTACTGACTAGCTCACCCGTATCACCAACCTGACCACCAGATTCCGCATAGAAAGGCGTGCGATCAAGAATGACCAAGCCCTCTTCACCCGTATTGAGCTGATCAACACTCGTGCCGTCTTTGAACAACGCAATGACAGTGGCTTGATCATCTAAACGCTCATAACCTGTAAAGTCGGTTTCGCCGTCGATTTGAACATCCGCTGATTGTGCTGAACCAAAGTTACTTGCAGCACGCGCACGCTCACGCTGTGCTTCCATCTCACGATTAAAGCCATCTTCATCCACCTCAAGCTCACGCTCACGTGCAATGTCTGCGGTCAGATCGAGCGGGAAGCCATAGGTGTCGTACAACTTAAATAAAATCTCGCCTGGAATCGTCTTGCCTTTGAGAGACCCAATCGCATCATCAAGAATACGTAAGCCTTGCTCGATGGTTTCCGCAAAACGTTCTTCTTCTACTTTCAGCACGCGCTCTACATGCGCCTTAGCTGCACGCAGTTCTGGATAAGCATCACCCATCTGTTCATCTAGCGCTTTAACAAGCGAATGGAAGAAAGGCTGTTGCTGACCCAATTGGTAACCGTGACGAATTGCGCGACGGATAATGCGGCGTAATACATAACCGCGACCTTCATTACCTGGCAGTACGCCATCCACGATCAAAAATGCGCATGAACGAATATGGTCTGCAATAACGCGTAATGATTTCGACTCGAGATCCTTGGTGCCCGTTGCAGTAGCTGCCGCTTTAATCAACGCTTGGAATAAATCGATCTCGTAGTTTGAATTCACGTGCTGCAGTACAGCTGCCAAACGCTCTAAGCCCATACCAGTATCTACCGATGGCTTAGGTAGTGGTGTCATCTCACCGCTTGCATCGCGATTGAACTGCATGAAAACGAGATTCCAGATCTCGATATAACGATCACCGTCTTCTTCTGGTGAACCAGGAGGGCCACCCCAGATGTGATCACCGTGGTCATAAAAGATCTCAGAACATGGACCACACGGACCGGTATCCCCCATCGACCAGAAGTTATCGCTCTCAAATGGCTTTCCGCCCTTTTTATCGCCAATGCGGGTGAAACGCGACTCATCCACACCGATCTCTTTTAACCAAATCTCAGCGGCTTCATCGTCACTTTCGTAAACAGTGACCCACAACTTATCTTTTGGAAGCTGCAAAACCTCGGTTAAGAAGCCCCAAGCGTAGTTAATCGCTTCACGCTTGAAGTAGTCACCAAAGCTGAAGTTACCCAGCATCTCAAAGAAGGTGTGGTGACGCGCGGTGTAGCCGACATTTTCGAGGTCGTTGTGTTTACCACCAGCACGCACGCAACGCTGCGAGGTGGTCGCGCGGTTGTAGCTGCGCTGATCTTTGCCAGTAAAGACATCTTTGAACTGCACCATGCCCGCGTTGGTGAACAATAGCGTTGGGTCATTACCTGGCACCAATGGGCTTGAATCCACAACTTGGTGGCCATTCTCGGCGAAGTAATTCAAAAAGGCAGAACGGATCTCAGCGCTAGTTTTCATCTGGCTTGTGCGGTTAAAAAAACAGAGGCGGAATGTTATGGGGAAATCACTTAAAAGTCACCCATGAGAACACCTAAAAATGCAGATAAATGGCGCTAAAACAAAGGGTTTGAAGACTTAGTCCCACAAATAGCGGCGAATCAGATTTTCAGGGAATCCACGATATTGTAAAAAGCGCGCTCGCTTCGCTTGGTCTTTGGTCTCAATAGCACGCTCGAGACCGAATTTATGTGCAGCCACTTCGGAGAGGTGTGCGCGCCATTCCGAACCATTGATATCGATCCAATCCTCAATCAACGATGGATCAACACCGCGCTGACGCAATTCATCACGAATACGCAAGGGGCCATAACCACGACGAGTGCGCATGTGAACATATTGTTCGGTAAACCTTTCATCGGACAGCAGTCCTCGACGCTCAAAATCATTGAGCAAACGGTCTATGAGGGCGGGATTCTCAGTCTTTTTAGCGAGCTTTTGAGTCAGCTCGTAGCGGCTATGTTCTCGCGCAGCGAGGTAACGCACCCCCGCTGCTTCGAGATCAAGTAGCTCAGACGTATAGTCAGTCAAGGATTACTCCTGATCAGACATCTCGTCTTGGTTTTCGTCTTCAGCTTGTGGTGCCGCTTGCGCTTTAGGCATCGCTGCTTCACGAATCTGTGCTTCGAGTGACTTCGCTAACTCAGGGTTCTCTTTAAGGTAGTTACGAACGTTTTCTTTTCCCTGACCGATGCGATCACCATTACAGCTGTACCAAGCGCCCGCCTTTTCGATCAGACCCATGGCAACACCCAGCTCGATGATCTCTCCCTCGCGTGAAACACCTTCGCCGTACAGAATTTCAAACTCTGCTTGTTTAAACGGTGGTGCAACTTTGTTCTTCACCACCTTAACGCGTGTCTGGTTACCGATCACTTCTTCGCCTTTTTTGATCGCGCCAATGCGGCGGATATCTAGGCGAACTGATGAGTAGAACTTCAATGCGTTACCACCAGTTGTGGTTTCTGGCGAACCAAACATCACACCGATCTTCATACGGATCTGGTTGATGAAGATCACCATACAGTTTGATTTTTTGATGTTTGCGGTCAGCTTACGCAAAGCTTGTGACATCAAACGTGCTTGCAAGCCAACGTGAGAATCACCCATCTCACCTTCAATTTCAGCTTTAGGTGTTAATGCAGCAACTGAGTCGACAACGATCACATCAACCGCGCCTGAACGTACCAACATGTCGGTAATTTCGAGTGCTTGCTCACCGGTATCTGGCTGAGAAACAAGTAGCTCATCCATATCTACCCCGAGCTTTTCAGCGTAAAGAGGATCTAGTGCGTGCTCAGCGTCAACGAAGGCACAGGTGCCACCAATCTTTTGTGCTTCTGCCACACACTGCAATGTCATGGTGGTTTTACCTGATGATTCAGGACCATAGATCTCGATGACACGGCCCTTTGGAATACCGCCAATGCCGAGGGCAATATCAAGGGTTAGAGAACCGGTTGAAACCGCTTCGATGTCGCGTATTGCCGTGCCATCACCCATACGCATGACCGAACCTTTACCAAACTGCTTTTCGATCTGAGTCAGTGCAGCGGCTAGTGCTTTTTTGCGATTCTCATCCATTGGTTCTCTCCCCTACATGGTGTTTTTAGCTGTTACACAGAAGTGTAGTTTGTTCTCTTTTTGTTTTCTAGTCTGAAATGCACTTTTTTTACACTTTTTTGCATCTTTTCTCGGATCAGCTGATTCGAGAAGTAATTCCTCGCAGAACATATTCAACAGCCTGATATCTGACTTCAGCACGATCGCCGGCAAAAACTTGCGACTCTGCATCGACCTTGCCGTCTTTAATAGCCCAAGCCATCCAGACCAGACCGACTGGCTTCTCTGCCGTACCACCAGTTGGCCCTGCAATACCACTCACGGCAATGGTGAGATTAGCCGAGCTGTTTGCCAGCGCACCTTCTGCCATCTCTCGGACAACCGCTTCGCTGACCGCGCCATGCTGCTCAAGGGTGTGTGCTGAAACGCCAAGCATCTGCTGCTTGGCCTCATTACTGTAGGTAATAAACCCGCGATCAAACCAAGCACTTGAACCGGATAACTCAGTGAGCTGTTGAGCGATCCAACCGCCCGTACATGACTCGGCTGTGGCAATCACGATGTGCTGCTTTAACGCCTTTTCAGCGATCTCTTGGAGGACTTTTTGCATGCCTCATTCTGGCATAGCTCGCATTCGCACAAACAAGAAAAAGCGCATTCGGTACAATACGTTTTTCATCGACATTCGATGCTTCAGGATTGCTTTATGAACAATGAGATTTTGGTAGAGCGCAACGCCTCTCCGATGAAATGTGAGGTGCTTGGCGTTTACGACTGGGCTATTTGGCGCAAAGAAGTCAGCACCTTTGACTGGGAATATCACGCCACCGAGACGTGCTACATCCTGCGCGGTGAATTTACGGTGACTCCAGAAGGTGGTGAGCCACAAGCGTTCAAGCGCGGCGATTTAATCACTTTTCCTAAAGGTATGAAGTGCGTCTGGAACATCACCAAAGACGTTGAAAAGCACTACAACCTTAGCTGATCTTGCGTGAGCGATAACGCCCCTCAACACACTCCCGTGATGCAGCAGTATCTGCGCATCAAAGCCGATCACCCAGATCGCTTGGTGTTTTACCGCATGGGCGATTTTTACGAGCTCTTCTATGAAGATGCCGAAAAAGCCGCGCGCCTACTCGACATCACACTCACCGCACGCGGCAAATCGGGCGGTAATAAAATTCCGATGGCCGGTGTGCCGTATCACGCAGCAGAAGGCTATCTCGCCAAACTGGTTAAGCTCGGTGAATCTGTCGCGATTTGTGAGCAAGTTGGCGACCCTGCAACAAGCAAGGGACCGGTTGAGCGCAAAGTGGCTCGAGTCGTCACCCCGGGTACCGTGTCTGATGAAGCTTTGATGGATGAGCGTCGCGATAATTTACTTGCAGCGCTTTATCAACAAGGTGACATCTTTGCCCTGACTTGGTTGGATTTAACTGGCGGCCAATTCAACGCACAACAACTCAACTCATCCGAAGCTGTGGCAGCTGAGCTGCAACGCTTACAACCTGCTGAGCTACTCATCGCAGAAAACTTTGACTGGCAACTGAGCCGTTGGCATAAAGGAGGTTTAACCAAACGTCCTGATTGGCACTTTGATATCGATGTCGCACAGCGCTTGTTATGTGATCAGTTTAAAACGCGTGACTTAGGTGGCTTTGGACTTGCCGATCATCCGCATGTCATCACCGCAGCGGGTGCTTTGCTGCAATATGTCAACGAAACCCAACAGATGGCTTTACCGCACATCACTGGAATTCGATTAGAGCATCGCGACCAGTTTGTCGTTGTTGATGCCGCAACCCGTCAAAACCTTGAGATTAATCACGCCAGTAATGGCAGTAGAAAACATTCGATCGTTGGTTTGTTAGATCAATGTCATACCGCGATGGGTAGTCGCTTATTGGGGCGTTGGATCAATCAACCTTTGCGCGATATCGAAAAAGTTTCGCAACGACATGACGTCATCGAAACATTGATGCTGCAACAGCAATACCAAGCCATCGGTAACACACTCGATGGTATTGGTGATCTCGAACGTATCTTGGCTCGTGTTGCCCTAGGTTCAGCTCGACCAAGAGACTTGGCGCTACTTCGAGATGGCTTAGGACAGCTGCCAGAGCTGCAAGCGCAACTCTCGACTATTCAACACGACGCTATCGCTTCGCTTGCCACCGAGATCAGTCAGCATCCTGATACACATCAACTGCTCGTTTCAGCTGTTGTTGAAAACCCACCTGTTGTGATCCGAGATGGTGGTGTTTTAGCCGAAGGTTATGACAGTGAATTAGATGAGCTACGCGCCTTGTCACAAAACGCTGATCAATTCCTACTTGATCTTGAAACACGTGAGCGTGCACGTACGGGCATCGAAACACTCAAGGTGAGCTATAACCGTATTCATGGTTATTACATTGAGATCAGTAAGGGGCGCGCGAAAGATGCACCCGACGATTATGTACGTCGCCAAACATTAAAAAGCGCTGAACGCTTCATCACCCCCGAGCTTAAAAAGTTTGAAGACCAAGTGTTATCAGCACGCGAGCGATCACTGTCTCGCGAGAAAGCACTCTATGAAGCTTTAATCAGCACCTTGCAAGCATGCTTAGGTACATTACAACTTAGTGCGCGCAGCATTGCTGAGTTAGATGTTCTGTGTAATTTAGCCGAGCGCGCTGAGTCATTAAACTTTGCACGCCCAACCCTTTGTAACACACCTGGCATTGTTATCGAGCAAGGTCGTCATCCTGTTGTTGAACACGTTAGCAATACACCTTTTGTAGCTAACGATGTGCAATTCGATGACAAACAGCGCATGTTAATTATCACTGGCCCCAACATGGGCGGTAAGTCGACTTACATGCGACAAGCGGCATTGATCACCCTACTCGCCTATGCAGGTAGTTTTGTACCGGCTAGCTCAGCCACCCTGGGACCCATTGACCGGATCTTCTCGCGAATTGGTGCATCGGATGATCTTGCGGGTGGCCGCTCAACCTTCATGGTAGAGATGGAAGAGACCGCAAACATTCTGCATAACGCGACAGAACAGTCACTTGTTTTAATGGACGAGATTGGTCGTGGCACCAGCACATTCGATGGTTTATCGCTAGCTTGGGCATGCGCTATTCAACTGGCCAAATCGATTAAAGCGTTCACTTTATTTGCAACGCATTACTTCGAGCTCACCGCTCTACCTGAAGAAGTCTCCACCATCAGTAATGTGCATCTTGATGCGGTTGAGCACGGCGATTCGATTGTTTTTTTACATGCGGTTAAAGAAGGCCCCGCGAATCAGAGCTATGGCTTACAGGTAGCCGCATTGGCTGGCGTACCAAAAATGGTGATCGCACAAGCCAAGACACGCCTAAAAGAACTAGAGCAACAAGCTTCAGAGCGAAATACGCATGATCAGTTGTCGTTATTTACCGCTGAGACAAGCGAGTCGCCATCCGCTGTGCTTGAGCATCTCGATCAGATCAACCCAGATGAGCTATCTCCTCGCGAAGCACTTGAGTACTTATACGAACTCAAGCGCCTGCGAGACGAATAATTATTTCTTCTGCGCTTTCAATGCCGCGGCTAAACGCTTAGGCGGCACATAACCTGGAACCAACTCACCATCGTTGAATAACAAGGCAGGCGTTCCCGTCACGCCAAAATCTTGGCCTAACTCGTATTGCGCAGCAACCGGACTGCCACAACTTTTCATAGGCACATCATTGCCCGCTTTCGCATCAGTTAACGCCGCATGCTTGTCATCAGCACACCAAACAGATTCAGCTAATGCCGCAGATTCGGTCATCTTGCCATCGCGCATGATGCCTGAACGCGGATACGCCAAGTAACGAATACGGATACCTTCTTCGTTGTACTCTTTGATTTGGCTGTGCAGCTTGCGGCAGTAGCCACAATCGATATCAGTAAACACGGTTACTTGATAAGGCAATGATTTATCACCATAAATAATCATGTCGTCTTCATTAAGCGATGCGAGCTTAGCTTGTTTCAAATCACGCTTACGGTTCTCTGTCAGCAGCTCACGTGATTCAAGATCAACGATATCGCCACGCATCAAGAAACGACCATCCGAAGTGACATAAATCAGGTTAGTGCCGTAGACCACTTCGTAAAGACCATTGACCGGAGTGGTGTTCACTTCATCGATCGTCAGAATAGGCAGCTTAGCCGCCAATGCAGCACGCACGGCTTTATCTGCCTCAGATGATGCCGGCTGAGCCATCACAGCACTGCTAAATAAAGTTAAAGCCATCACTCCCAATGTGATTAAACGCATGTTTCTTCCTTGGTTGTTAATCGGAAACGCCGCAAAGGCTATCACAGCAGACACGCGAATCGCGTAACAAGTTCCTAGGCACGTGGATGGTGCTTCTGATGCAGACTGGCTAAACGCTCACGTGCCACGTGGGTATAAATCTGCGTCGTGGACAATGAACTATGTCCTAACAGTAACTGCACGACACGAAGGTCAGCACCGTGATTAATCAAATGTGTAGCAAAGGCATGACGTAGGGTATGTGGCGATAGCTCAGTTTTTATCCCAGCCGTGGCAGCATGCTTTTTAATGCGATACCAAAAAGCCTGTCGAGTCATTGCATCACCACGTCTTGTTGGAAAAAAAGCATCACAGGGTTGTGCTTTGAGTAACTCAGCTCGACCACCCGCACTAAAACGGCGCAACCAATCTGCGGCTTCTTCACCCATCGGCACTAAGCGTTCTTTTCCACCTTTACCGGTGATGCGAACCAAGCCTTGCGACAGGCTCACTTCATTAACCTGCAATGAGACCAATTCACTCACCCGCAGACCTGTTGCATACAGCAACTCCAACATGCAGCGATCACGCTCACCTTCAGGTGTCTCGACGTCTGGGGCCATCAATAAGGCCTCAACATCTTGCTCACTCAACGACTTAGGTAAAGGTCGACCTAACTTAGGTGCTTCGATCAATGCACTCGGATCTTCTGTGAGCCAATGCTCACGTACGGCTAACTGATAAAACTGTCGCAAACTCGACAGACGACGCGCGCTAGTCCTTGGCTGTACCCGCTGATCGACCAAACTGGCAAGGTAGCCCAAAAGATCTTGTCGTCCCGCTTTATCAAGTGATGAGTTGTTATCCACCAACCATGTAGCCGCATGACGTAAATCATTTTGATAGGCCGCTAAAGTATTTTTAGATAAGCCTCTTTCCATCCATAATGCATCGGCGAATTGCTCGATAAGACGGATTTGATTTTCCGGAAGAGGGGCTGAGGCAGTCGTTTCAGGAGCGGACATTTTTGCAAAATACTCGTGCATCAATACCTTAGGTGAGATTGGCTAAATCATACCCTGATTTGAGCGGAAGTTTTCCACAGACCCTGTGGATAACTCTGTTAGGAAACTGAAAAATTGACGACCTAGACGGCGTATTCGTTATAAGTTTATTAAAATGGTCACTTTTTGACCAATACCTATTTTTATCATTTAAACAATAACTTATAACGTTAATTTTATATTTCACATGGGTAATATAACGCAAAATATGACTTTTTATCATTTACCATCCCGCCTGTTAATAATTAAACCCTAATATTGTGCGCCAAGCGCGTTAGAATGCACCACATGTCAAGTCCAAATGCACCATTTTGGGAAGAAAAATCTCTTTCTGAACTCACTCGAGATGAGTGGGAATCACTTTGTGATGGCTGCGCAAAATGCTGCCTGCATCGTTTAGAGGATGAAGATACCGGGGAAATCTATTTCACCAATGTGCACTGTCGGCTTCTTGATACCGACACAGGTCGTTGTACCGATTACAAAAATCGCTCTACCCGAGTGTCTGATTGCGTGACCATCACCCTCGATACTTTGGTTGACCCTTACTGGCTTCCGAAGACCTGCAGTTACCGATTACTCGCCGAGGGAAAACCTTTGCCTCAATGGCACCCCCTTATCACCGGTGACCCGGATTCGGTGATTGGTGCCGGTATGCGCGTATGCGATCGGACCATCTGTGAAGACGAGGCGGATAACTTAGAATGCCATCTCATCGATTGGTTGGAATAATGAACGCAAGCCTCACCCTTACTGAATTTCTTGAAAACACCGGCGCCACACTAGATTTTTACGATGTAGGTCGACGAGTTAGCGCCATCAGTCGGGATGACTTTCTTGCCTTTGAGAAAACTGAACGGAGCTACCCTTTTCCGTGACAAAAAAAAGCTTGGCGTGCGGTTTTACAGCAGCGG
>VMBT01000453.1_pt1 | contig 26526 bp, 28 predicted proteins | sample 4404301 | NCBI WGS metagenome assembly VMBT01 (sample SAMN12238535, study PRJNA552566) | marine metagenome | isolation source: Coastal seawater | place: USA: coastal Georgia, Sapelo Island | collected 2008-08/2009-08
TGTTAAGCGAGGTAGTAAGTACTGACTTTGGGCCAGTTCCACCTGCGTCTTCGCACGAGTGGTTCGCGCATTTCGCGCAAAGATGTCGAGGATGAGTGTCGACCGATCTATGATGCGGCAGTTGAGCAGCTTTTCGAGGTTCCGGATCTGAGATGCGCTCAGTTCGTCGTCGAAGATCGCAATGTTGATATCGTGAGACTCAATGTAATTCGCGATCTCGTTCAACTTTCCCGATCCCACATAGGTCGTCGGATTAGGCATGGTTAGCCGCTGTACGAAGTGCTTGTCGACTTCCGCACCGGCGGTTGTGGCGAGAAAAGCCAGCTCGTCCAGATAGGCGAGTGTCTTCTCACGCTCTTGCTTTTGCGGTTCGATCGCCACGAGCACCGCTCGCTCCACTATGACCTCATTCTTTACCTGAAACACTGCTGTGGTTTGAGTTTGCAATATTCTTGAATAATCTTTGTTAATACCCTAGGTTTTAGGTTTTTTCGGCAATTCATGATCCGCTATTTACTCATTCTGTTCATTCTGTTACCGACTGTTCGCTCCGGCGCGCAGGATATGGAGTGGTCGAATACACGGCGGCTCAAGGGAAGCGCCGTTTTTACCTATGTGATCGGGGAAGGAAGTAATGGGATCTATCTGCTGCGATATCGAAATCGTTTCTTCAGTAGGCAAGTGATCCTGGAGCGTTATCGCGACAAGCTGGGCTATGCATCTTCCCAGTCTATTCGTCTGCGAAAGGCTCGCCTCCTGAGCGCTGAGCTGATCAACGATACGATCTATTTGTTCACGACGCACTATGACAGGAACAATGCCTTTAACGAGCTGAAAGTGCAGGCATTCCGCGAAGACCTTGAACCCATAGGTGAGCAGATTTCGCTCAGCAAGAGTTCTCTTGCAGATTACTACGACAAAGGCGATTTCTCCATGAAGCTCAGTCAGGATCGAAAGAGTTTCCTGGTGGCATTTACGGATAGGGGAGAGGACGATACTCGCATCATCAATCTCGAATCATTCCGGATCGGTACCTGTCGCAAAGAGATCGACCGCGCTCTACAATTGCCGATCAAGTACGACGATTTTACCCTTGCCGATATGAATTTTGACAATGGGTCGGATGCGTTCCTTATGATCGGTCAGGTGCTGAGGTCACCGAAAAAAGCTTTTGAACCATACAAGAACTTCAGTTTGTACCATTTCAGATCTGACGATGTAGAGATCAGCGACTTTGTATTGAATGACAGTAACTTGTTCGTTCAAAGTCCGCGTCTTAACATGAACCGGTGGAAGGATCAGATGGTGGTCACGGGATTCTATTCCAACACCAACCCACGCACATTTATAGGGGTGTATAACTTGTTTTACGATCTGAATGAGGGACAACCATATTTTCAGGTGACACCATTCTCAGCGGAGCTTGTAGAAGCCTTGAAGCCGGGTCAGGATATTGAATCAGGTACGGAATTGCAGGACATTTCCTTCCTCGAGATCATACCGACATCCGAAGGAGGAATGACCCTTGTGACGGAGAACTCTTCCATCAGTTCGGAGGAAGAGGTGATCAATGTGAACGGTATACCTCAGGCTATGTCTCGGAACATCTACAACTATGGCAACATTCTCGTGATGTCCATTGACTCGGCCGGTTCGGCCAAATGGGATCACGTGATCAATAAGAGTCAGAGTTCCATGAACGATGGAGGATACTTCAGCTCAGCCATCGTCGGACATACTCGATCCAATATCTACATCATCTACAACGATCAGATGCGGAACAACGGTGATGTGATGCAATACACGGTGAGCAATCAGGGAAATGTATCCAACAAGATCCTCCTTCGAAGCAACGAGGATTTCATTTCTGTCATACCCGGTGAGGCCCGACAAATAGCTTACAATGAGTTATTATTGCCAACGAACAAAGACAGACATTTCGCTCTGCTTAAACTCATTTATCCGAAGTGATCAGTATAATCCGCAACGGCGGGATGATTTCCATGATACTCGGTGCGATCATCATCGCACTGGTTAAGATCCAATGGTACATTCCCATCTGGACGGAGCCTGCTGCGATCCCTTCGCCGACATTGGGATTCGGTGGACTTGAGCTTCACATTGGATACCGTCTTGCACAGGTGATCTGCCTGTTGCTGATCCTGATTCAGGCTTTCTGGCTGAACAGCTTGGTGAATCGCGAGTCGTACTTCGAACGCTCCAACGATTTCACGATCTGGTTCTACGTCCTGTTCAGTTTGCTCACCTGGCAGCACACGTTCATGCTTGGGCCGTTGATCCTGAACACGATCCTGCTATACATCTTCCATCGCCTCCTATACCTGAACGATGAGACCGTCGCCCAATTTGGGGTGCACCTGGACATAGGTACTGCCTTTGGGATAGCTGTGATGTTCAATCCTGTCATGCTGCTGTTGTTGCCTTTATTCATGCTCGCCATAAACCAGTTTGCACGACTCGATGCGAATCGTTTTCTCATATTCATGCTCGGTGCGGTGATGATCTCCGTATTTGGTCTGAGCATGGTCTATGTTTTCGGTGGGATCGATGTATTACAATGGTTGAGCTCTTCGTTCGATCATCCGGAAGCGGTGTTGTTGCTGTACGTAAGCGATCTTCAAGCGAAAGCAGTTGTTTCAGCGCTCATTGCCTTGTTGATCTTTATCCCGCTTTTGATCAATTCCATGACAAGAAGCCAGATCCATGCCCGGAAGTTCTTCCGTATGACCTGGATACTCATTCTGTTCAGTGTTCCCATGTACCTATTCGAGCCGGGAGTGTTGCCTGCCATACAGTTCATAGCCATTCCGGTTTCGATCAGTTGGGCCGTGATCGCTGTGAACGGACAAAGGCGATGGATCAGTGAATTGGTGTTGCTGTGTGTGCTTTGGGCGTTATTTTTACTGCCACTCAGCTATTTTTGAAAAAAGAGAGCCAATATGGAATTATTGATCGCTCCAATTAAGTTTGTGAAAAGAAACCAGCCATGATAGACGAATCCATAAAATACGTTTTTGAGTTCATGAGAGATGCCATGGACCAGAGCATCAAACACACTCAAAGTGAGTATCAGAAATTGCGTGCCGGTAAAGCTACACCGAATATGCTCGATGGAGTGATGGTCGAGTACTATGGCTCGGATGTGCCTCTGAATCAGGTTTCTACGGTGTCGACACCGGATGCTCGATCACTATGGATACAGCCATTCGAAAAAGGCATCATGCAGGACATTGAGCGTGCGATCATCAATGCGAATCTGGGTTATGCTCCACAGAACGATGGTGAGCGTGTGATCATCAATATCCCTCCGCTGACGGAAGAGCGTCGTAAGAACCTTGTGAAGACTCTCAAGCAAGAAGCGGAACATGGAAAGGTGAGCTTGCGAAATGCTCGTCGCGATGCCATGGAAGAGGTGAAGAAAGCCAAGAAAGATGGACTTTCAGAGGACCTTGCAAAGGATGCAGAAGATGAGATCCAAAAGGTGTTGGAAGAGTACACCACCAAGATCGATCAGCTTACTGCCTCTAAGGAAAAAGAGATCATGACGATCTAGGATCAGCCGATCCCTTCGAGATGTCCTGTCTCATGTCGGACGCTGATCTCGAATCTCCTGTCATCTATTTTATCCAACACATACAAACACAGATTGCTGTGTTCGAAGTCGTCCATGTTCCGGAGCGGGACATTGGTGAGTGTGCAAAGAAACGCTCTCATATACCGTCCATGTGAACAGATAAGGATGCGCTCTTCGTTTTTTTGCTGCAGCAGAATATCCATGGCTGCAAGTTGTCGCTGGTACATCTGTTCGGGGCTTTCCCCTCCGGGGATCTTGCTGTCTAGTCTACCCTCACTCCAATCCGACACGAGTTTCAAATATTCAGCATGTAGTTCCGGTGTAGAGCGGAGTCCTTCGAATTTGCCCCAGTTGATCTCATTCAGTTCAGGGAGAGATCTGTGTTGATATCCGGCTTCGACAAATGGCTGGATGCTCTGATGTGTTCTCCTAAGCTCGGATGTATAGATCGCGTCAAATTGCAGATAGCCGAATTGTTTGTGAAATGCCCGGGCCTGCATGCGTCCTGTTTCATTCAGATCGCTGTCGACTCCAGAGCCCTGGATGATACCCTGATTATTGTAATCCGTTTGACCATGGCGGATTAGATAAATTGTTTTCTTTGTACGCACGGGCATGATCGATAGCAAAAATATAAAGATCGAGGACCTGAACGCGTTCATGGACAACTCGATGTCGAGCTTTCTAGAAATGGAAGTGACCGGATTGGGCGTAGACTTTCTGGAAATGCGCATGCCGGTCCAGTCGAAAACCCACCAACCATTCGGTATACTGAATGGAGGAGCGAGTATGGCTTTGGCCGAGTCGGCAGCCAGTCTGGCCGGTAACCTGGTCGTAGGTCCGGATAATGTTTGCGTAGGACTTGAGATCAACGGAAACCACCTTCGCTCTGAGCGATCGGGATATGTGATCGCCCGAGCCACGCCCATTCATCTTGGAAAGAAAACACAAGTTTGGAACATCGAGATCCGCAATGAGAATGGTGACATGGTGAATATTTCACGAATGACCCTGGCCGTTCTTCCAAAGACCTCTGTATGACCAGCGACCCGATCCAATCCATACCCGGAAACCTCGCAAATTGGGCACTGATCCGCAACGCCGGGGATACGACTATTCAATTTCTCAAGCTGGATTATCCCAAAGAAACCAATGTAGATCCCTTTTCTCTGGAAAGAGCTTTTGTTCTGGGAAATTCTGAAGGCGAATCAAGCGTCTTTGAGATCACAGATCAGCAGGAACACAGTCCGAATTCCGCTGTTCGATCTGAGTCGGACAATATCGCACTTAATGGAAGCTTAGACTGGAGACTTCCGTTCAAGGAGCTGGTAGGATCGGCCTTGCAAGCGATCGAGAATGGTGAATTCGAAAAGGTAGTCCCTTCGGCGATTTGGGAGATCGAATCGCAGGTTCCGCCTGAAGAGGCCTTCAACGAATTGCTCGCTCAAAATCCGAACGCGACGGTTTTCCTGATCCACTCCGAATCATTCGGCATTTGGTTAGGCGCCAGTCCGGAAGTGCTTTTTACCAAAACGGGTGATCGCATGTATTCCATGGCATTGGCCGGTACGCGAAGATCAGGCGTGAATGCGTGGGGACAAAAAGAGCGCAAGGAGCAATCCATCGTCACTGAACATATAGAAGGAATACTTCAAAAGCTTGGTTTCAAGGATATTGAACGGACGGATACCCGCACGCTGAATACCGGGGAGATCGAACATATCTGCACAGGTATACATGCCACGAGCCAGAAGGAGGCTTCGTGGAATGAATTGTTGAATCAGCTTCACCCGACAGCAGCACTCATGGGTTATCCCAGGAAGCACGCTCTGCGATTCGTGAGAGAGCAGGAAGCACATGACCGTGAACTATTCACTGGTTTCTTTGGTTCGATCGAAGGGGAAAATGCTTCATTTACGGTAATGATCCGCTGCGCAAAATACCTGAGAGGTCGTTACAGACTATTTGCCGGAGCCGGCGTAAATGCCGCTTCAGATCCGGAGAAGGAAGCTGAGGAGATCCTGCAGAAATTCAATGTGATGCGCTCGGCTATTTGTCCTTGAAATTGAACCCGAGGTGGAATTGGGCAAACCATCCTTGAATGGAAGTTTCCGGCCCCATGTCCATCAATTCTTCTGCGATCCAGCGCTTTTTACTCAGGTCAAATTGATAGCCTCCGGTTGCACCGAACGTAAATGATTTGATGTTCACATCCATTTCCAGATTCAGGGTGAACGTGATGGCGGGATTGGTGTACTCTGAGTATTTGCTTTCGCCGATGAATCCTTCATCTCCCATAGGGATATCCGGATCCTGATCCGTCTCCAATACATTGAGCTTCAAGCGACTATAACCAATTCCGAATCCAGGCATGAAGTCGAATGCAGGTTGTTTGTTCGTGAGATTGAACGCTGTGAAGTTGTTCATGAAGAATCCGCTCAGTCTGGCTTTGTAATCTCGCATGTTGACGGTATTGCTGAACTCTCGCTCTTGAGCAAGGATGCCCAGGACCGAAAGGTTGCTCTTGATGAAAACAGGATCTCCGCCGGTGGTCACGATCTCGGCTCCAAACATGAAGAGCTGGTCTTCAAACGGATTGGTGAAGTTGCTCAACGCATTGTTCAGGTCTTCCAAGTCGATGTTCATTGTTCCGGCCGACAACATGATCTTGTTGCGTGATTCCGTTTTGGGATCCTCAGGTTCTTCAGGCACATTGTAAGGGTACTGACTGTCCGGTTTCGACGAATTGAGGAACACGAAATCGAAGTAGTCCTTCATTTTCGAGAACAGCGAAGTATCCTGGGGAAGGTCGTACAGAGCAACGCGGTTTTTCGGCATGAGTTTGAAGACACTGTCGATATGGTCTTCCATTTCTCCCCAGACTTCATCATCATACTGGTCGCTCTTGTACAGAATTCCCAGCGTCATCACTTTTTTACGGAGGTTCAGCTCCGGGGATTCTTCTATTCGGTTTGCCAGGCTCTTGAAATGATACCAGTTGCATGAGTTTTGTTCCTGCGTGGATTTTGCCGAATGGCAGCGGCCAAATTGCCCAAAGAAATTCCCATTGCGGCTCTTGAATTCCTCTCGGAAGCGGTCGAACATATACTTCTCACGGAACACGAATTGATGTGTAGAGTTGTCGGCTTCATATTCGCGCCATTTCTTCATATCGGAGAATCCGTTGAGGATGCGTTCGAACAGCTCGAAGCGGTCGCCCAGGTAATTTTTATAGTGCTGTTTATTGGCATTGAAATTCTGTAGAACCCGATCCAATGTATTTCGGGCCGAATAGCTATTGTAATAATTGTACTCGTGTTCCTCATCGAATATCTCGTTGTCGTTGTAGGAGACCAAACTACGCAAACTCTCTACGTCAAGTGCAATACTGTCGTGAGGTTCCCGATCATTGGGTAACTGAAGACTCAACACCTTACTGGCACTGTACACGCCTCGTTCCAGATCGATACCGACGACCGAGATGCGCTCCGCCGGATCCAGACTTTCGTTGAACTTACGGAGCCTCACATAGGCATCAGCATATTGGGAAAATGAGTAGTCTTTGAGTATGGCCAGCAATGCAGAATCACCCGTCTGCAAGTATTCGTTGATCAACCAACCGCTTGCATATCCGTATTCGATCATCACGTTACGTACCCCGGCGTTCTTGTGCAAGTACTTGATCTGCTGTACCCAGAGTTTGCTATTGCTTTCGAGGTAGGTGTGATTCTCGCCGGTGATGAATACGCGGTAATTCCCAACCACTTCGTTGAGCTTGTTGAATCCGGTCGCTGTTTCGGAATTGTTCAGATGTATGGTATCGGAGATCTGTTTTTGGGCAAATGAAACAGTCTGGAATGAAAGCAAGCAAATAAGTGCGAAAAGGGATTTGATCCTCGGGTATTGATCCATGTGATCGGGTTTGTTTTGGCGGCTGTACAAGTATAGCCTATTCTTCCAACTCGGTATGTGCCTCGGTTGTTTGAACGATGGCTTTTTGCAGCAACACTTCGTATTCATCACCCGGAATTTCGATGGCTCCGAATTGGCGCAAATGATCGTTGATGTATTGGGTGTCAAGCAAAACGAAATCGTTTTCCACCAAGTGCTTGACCAGATGAACAAGACACAGTTTGGAGGCATCCGTTTTCTTGAAGAACATGCTCTCTCCGAAGAAGGCCTTATTGATGACGACCCCATAGAGACCGCCCACCAATTCGTCCTGATCCCAGGCTTCCACGCTCGAGGCTAAGCCGAGCTCGTGTAATTGAACATAAAGTTGGATAATATCCTCACTGATCCAGGTGGTTTCGCGCTCTGCACAACTCCGGATGGTCTGTTCGAAATCCCGATCGAACCACAAGGAGTATGGACGTTTGTCGTATAGTTTCGCAAGGTTCTTCGGTATGTGGAACTGATCGAGAGGAATGATTCCGCGCATCTCCGGTTTGTGCCAATAGATCTGGTTCTCTTCTTCGGGATGAGCCATTGGAAAAAAGCCTTGACAATAGGCTCCGATCAGCTGATCGAGGGTTATTTCGTGATCCGCTGACATGGCTTAGATCACCTTGATGATCTTGAGGAAAAAGACCACATAAAACAAGAGGAACAGGAGTCCTTCCCACTTCGAGATCTTCTTGTCCTGAGCCAGGAGGTAGAAGAAAACGGAAGCGATGAGGAAGAAGACCAGGGCCACTTCGCGAAGGAGCGGAGTAATATGAATCGGTGCTATGACCGCTGCGGTACCGGTGACCGCCAAGGCATTGAAAATGCATGAACCAAGGATGTTCCCGATAGCGATCTCTGCGTGACCGCGGCGTGTAGCTGTGATGGACACAGAAAGTTCCGGAAGGGTAGTCCCGAGCGAAAGTGCCGTGATGCTCACAAGCCCTTCATCGATGTCCATGTGGTGTGCGATGTCGATGATGGACTGCACCGTGTATTCTGCTCCGAAGTAGATGCCGACTCCACTGGCGATGAGGATGAGCACGTCATTCCTTGCATTGGATTTTCGTATCTCCGAGATCTCGGCTTCTTCGGAGATCACCGGCATTTCCTTGGGTTTCTCCGACTGGAAAAGGTGTATTTGGTAAATGAGGAAACCGATCATGAGTATGGCTCCTTCTACGGTCCCGATGGTGCCTTGCCACATAAAATAGCTGACCAGCACCGCTGAACCCAGCATGAAATGAAGGTCTATGAAAATATATTCCTCTCCGAGGAAAATACTCGTTCCGGCTACCAGTGTCACGCAGCCGAGCATGAGGAAAATGTTCGAAATGTTTGCACCCAGGACGTTCCCCGCGACGATCTCAGTATTGCCTTTGGAGGCTGCGATGATGGAGCTGACAAGCTCCGGCAGGGAGGTTCCCAACGCCACGATCACCACGCCCACCATCAAAGGCGACATGCGCATCATATGACCGAGTCTCTCAGCGGATCGCGTGAAGTATCGGGCGGCAACCAGGAGTGCGCCCAGGCTAAGCACGAATATGAGTGCGGAGTTCACGGTTCGAAGATAGAGAATGGAATTGGGTTGTTGGGATAATTGCTTCGGTTATGTGGTGGAGGTCCTGAAACAAGTTCAGGATGACAGCGTGATCTAATGTAAGAAGTGCATGAGAATGAACCACGGAGGCACGGAGCGCACGGAGGAGGTCATCGAGAAATATTTGTCTCACTTGCCATAGGAAAAGTAGCGTTCCCTGAGCCTGTCGAAGGGCAGCGGATATTTTAACAAACATAGCATCACGAAGAATTGGCGTACCGGATTTCAGGGGTAGATGTTATCTACCCCTATGAATTGCGCAACTCGAAATTCTAAAATCTTTCATGCCTAGTGTCACATTCGTCAATTTCTGCTAACCGTTCAACTCCATCCAAAGGGGTAGATAACATCTACCCCGAAAGCGAGGACTTAAATAATAAACGAGCATGTTCACAGACGTACATGAATATTCAACTTGTTTCAGGACCTTTTCACATTATCGCTTCCCTTCGACAGGCTCAGGGAACGCTGCCCCCGACACCCGATTCCAGGAACCCGACACCTCGCTGCGGATTTATCCGCAGCAGACCAGATATTTGTCCCATGCCCGACTTCCAACATCCGCCTTTTTATCTCGAGCTGGGAGCAGTGGTATTCAACATCCTTTTTCTGGTGTTTCTGATCCGCGAGAAGCGCGTGTGTTGGATTTACGGGATCGTGGCGTCGCTCTTGAGCGTGGCGTTGTTCCTGAGTATGGATAAGCCGCTGTATTCGGAGAGCGTTCTGTACGTGTTTTATGCGGGGTTTGGGGTGTACGGTTGGATTAATTGGAGCACGAGCACGGAGCACGGAGCACGCTTGCCCGCCTCTGGCGGGAGCACGGGCACGGAGCAAGAGATCTCGATCATGGAGTGGGGGATGAGGGAGCATGTCAAGGCGTTTCTGGTTGGGGCTATCGGGATGGTCGGGTTGGGGTATTTCTTTTCGACGCGGACGGACGCTGATGTTCCCTATGCCGATGCGTTCAGCACATCGTTCAGTTTTGTGGCGACGTATATGGAGGCCAACAAGATACTCTCGGGATGGATCTACTGGATCGTGCTGAACGGATTCACGATCTGGCTTTACGCGTACAAGTCAGCCTTCCTTTACTCCGGATTGATGGTCGCCTTTGCGGTGATGTCGATCGTGGGATATATGAGCTGGCGCAGGAAATTCCGAAACCAAATATGAACAATCAACTATGAAAGGACATCTGGACATTGAAGGCATCATCGCTGAAATGGATGTACTGTGGAAGCGTAGCAAGGACATCTACGCGCCGCTCACCGAAGCACAACGACATGCACGACCCTTGGAGAACAAGTGGACCATCGCCGAGGAGTTTGACCATATCGTGCGGGCGAATGCGCTGTTCACTTACGCCAGAGGCTGACAAGCAAACTCCACACTCACGCTCACGCTACCGCCGTAGGCGGTCACATCACCACATTCACGATCCTCCCCGGAATCACAATAACCTTCTTTGGCGCCTTGCCGTCGAGCCATTTCTGAACAACGTCATTAGCCATCACGATCTTCTCGATCTCGGCTTTGTCCATGTCTAGAGGGAGTTCGAGTTGGGTGCGGGTCTTTCCGTTGATGGAGATGGGGTAAACCTTGGTGGATTCGACCAGAACGCTTTCGTCCCAGCTTGGCCAGGTGGCGTCGAGGATGGAATCCTCATGGCCCAGTTTCGACCAAAGCTCTTCAGTGATGTGCGGTGCAAATGGTGATAATATGCGCAGGAAGTTCTCCAAAACTTCGCGGTTGGAGCATTTCTCGTCCTGCAGTTCGCTCAAGCAGATCATGAAGGAGCTGACCGCCGTATTGAACGAGTAGGAATCAATATCCGACGTGATCTTCTTGATGCACTGGTTGATCGATTTGACGCTTTTTGCCGAAGGCTTATCGTCCGAGACGCGGATGTCGCCGTTTTCGTCGACGTAATGCTTCCACACTTTGCGGAGGAAACGGTAGACTCCGTCGATTCCTTGAGTGTTCCAAGGCTTGGCATCTTCGAGCGGACCGAGGAACATCTCGTACATACGCAGCGTGTCGGCACCGTATTGTTTGCACACGTCGTCCGGGTTGACCACGTTGCCCCAGCGCTTGGACATCTTTCCGGTCTCGGTGAGCGTTTCCATACGAAAGGATGCGCCATCTTCCAGATCGGCAATGCCTTCTTTGTCCATGGTGCCTAAAGTGGTCTCAAATGTGGCGTCGTTGAAATCCTCCCGGTTCTCCAGGAATTTCAGAATGCCAAGGCGGTCCATGTAGGAAGTTTCCTTACCGTAATCCTGTACCAGATCGATCAGGACGGGCAGTTTGGTGTACAGATCCTGCTCCTTGTCTTTTACGATCAGGTCGTAGGATTTGAAATGCGGAACGTCGTTCAGCTTTTCCTTGCGCAGACAAATATTCTCGATGCTGCCTTGTATCATTCCCTGGTTGATCAGCTTCGCAAATGGCTCATCGAACGGTACGATGCCCAGGTCGTGCAGGAACTTTGTCCAAAAGCGCGCATAAAGCAAATGCCCGGTCGCGTGCTCGGCACCTCCGATGTAGAGGTCAACCTGTCCCCAGTATTTGATGGCTGCTTCTGCCGCCAGCTCCTCGCGGTTCTGCGGATCCATGTAGCGGATGAAGTACCAAGACGATCCGGCCCATCCGGGCATGGTGTCGGTTTCGCGCAATCCTTGCTCGGTCTGCACCCAGTCCTGTACGGCGGCAAGTGGACTCTCGCCGTCGCCGGTTGGTTTATAGCTGCTCACATCCGGAAGGGTGAGGGGTAATTCTGATGTTGGGAGGATCTTCGGGATCTCGTCTTTGAAAAGCACCGGGAAGGGTTCTCCCCAGTATCGCTGACGGCCGAATCCGGCATCACGCAGTTTGTAGTTGATCTCGCCGTTGCCGATCTCGCGGCGCTCCAGTTCCGTGATCATTTCGCTGATGGCTTCCGGCACCTGCATGCCGTTCATCCAATCGGAGTTGATCATGATGCCTTCCTTGGCGTCGAAGGACGCTGCCTGCACGTTGGCGATCTCTGCATTGTCGATCACCTGCAAGATGGACAGGTCGAAATGCTTGGCAAAGGCATGGTCGCGCGAATCGTGCGCCGGTACCGCCATGATGGCGCCGGTACCGTATCCGCCGAGTACGTAGTCGGCGATATAGATCGGAAGCTTTTCTCCGCTGAACGGATGCAGACAGTAGGAACCCGTAAAACATCCGGTCACTTTCTTTACATCGCTCATCCGGTCGCGCTCTGAGCGATTCACTGCTTGCTCGATATAAGCTTCCGCTTCTTCGCGTTGCTCATAGCTGAGGAGCTCCTGCACATATTCATGTTCTGGTGCGATCACCATGAACGTGGAACCGTACAAGGTATCTGGACGTGTGGTGAACACTTCCAGGCTTAGGTCGCTGTCGGCTACTTCAAAACGAATGCCGGCTCCCTTGCTCTTCCCGATCCAGTTGCGTTGTATCTCCTTGATGGAATCCGCCCAGTCGATCTTGTCAAGCCCGTCGAGCAGGCGATCCGCATATGCTGTGATGCGCAGGAACCATTGCTTCATGTTTTTCTTGATCACCGGGTGACCGCCGCGCTCTGAAACGCCGTCTTTGACTTCTTCATTCGCGAGAACAGTTCCCAGCGCTTCGCACCAGTTGACCGTGGTCTCTGCCTGGAAAGCCAGGCGATAGTTCTGTAGAATGGCCTCTTTCTCAGGCTTGGTGTATTCCAGCCATTCGGAGGCTGTGAACCTCACCACGTCCGATCCGCGGTGCTGCACATTCACATTGCCTTCATTCTCGAAGATGGCGATGAGGTTATCGATATGTTCTGCACGATCGGCGTTGGCGTTGTACCAATGCTCGAAGAGCTGACAGAAGATCCACTGCGTCCATTTGTAATAGGTCGGGTCGCAGGTCCGCACCTCGCGACTCCAATCGTAGGAGAAACCTATGCGATCGAGCTGTTGACGATAGCGAACGATATTTTCTGCTGTAGTTTCCGCAGGATGCTTACCTGTTTGGATGGCATATTGCTCTGCCGGCAACCCGAATGCGTCGAAACCCATCGGATGGAGAACATTAAACCCTTTGGCGCGCTTGTAGCGTGAGACAATGTCGCTCGCGATATAGCCAAGCGGGTGACCCACATGCAAACCAGCTCCGGAAGGGTAGGGGAACATATCGAGCGCGTAGTATTTCGGCTTCGACGTGTCATTCTCGACCTTATAGGCCTGGCGACTTTGCCAGTTCTTTTGCCAGAAACGTTCTATTTCTCGGTGGTCGTAATCGGCGTTTTGCATGTGAATATCGAGGGCTTAGGAGCAGCCGCGAATTTACTGACTGTATGCCAATTTCTAAGGGATGAGAGCCCTTTTCTATCCACCGTTTTTTCGGTGGTGACTCATTCCTCCGGAACTTCGAAATCGTACTCTTCTTTGAGCATGGTCGCGGTCATTTCCTTCACGTCGACCTGCATGCGGATGCGGTCGTTCGGAAGGTTGCGATTATTGCGAGGTTGAAGCACGATGGTCTGGGCCACATCGATGCCTTTGATCAGTTCTCCGAATACCGTGTAATTGCCGTTGAGGTGTTTGGTGCCGGGCTCGGATACTACGATATAGAATTGGCATCCGCTCGATTCTTTGGCCGGGTTATTGGTCCGCGCCGCTGCTATAGCACCCAGCTTGTGTTTGTACCTTGTGGTATCGATCTCGGCAGGGATCCTGTAGCCGGGACCTCCGGTGCCATCGTCGAGCCGGTTCTCATTTTTACTGAGCGGATCGCCTCCCTGGATCATAAACCCGGGGATGATCCGGTGAAATTCGGTCGAATCGTAAAAACCTTCGCTTGCAAGCTTCAGGAAATTCTGCCGATGCAAGGGCGTTCCCTTGTAAAGCCATATGAGCATTTCCCCGAAATCGGTTTGCATAGAGATCACGAATTCCTTCTCTTCTTGTTGAGGAATGGGATTATCGTCAGTCGGTTCGTCGTCTTTACATCCTGTAAGGACTACAGACAAGAACATGAGGGAGAAGAGCCATTTTTTCATGGAATCAAATATAGGCTGGAAAGCGCAAAAGGTGTTGGCAAGGGAGCATTGTCATTTTCTTCAGAAAAAAGGCAGCCTTTATCGGATGCATAGTACGGGCTAGAGCGGCTTGAGTATTTTTGTCTTGCTATGTCAGAAAACTATCTCGAGATCAACAATGTGAGCAAGCAATTTGCCACGCATCTCGCTTTGGATGACGTGTCGTTTGATATCCCGAAAGGATCGGTCTTCGGACTTGTCGGTCCGAACGGAGCCGGAAAGACCACGCTCATCCGGATCATCAATCAGATCACGGCACCCGATACGGGAGAAGTCAGGATCCTTGGCGAAAAGCTGCGTCCGGAACACACGGCACGCATCGGCTATTTGCCTGAGGAACGAGGGCTGTACAAAAAGATGAAGGTCCTGGATCAGATCACGTATTTCGGTCAGCTAAAGGATCTGAGTCGGATGGATAGTCTTGCCCGAGGCAAGGAATGGCTCGAGCGTTTCGACATACTCAACTGGCGCCACAAAAAGGTCGAGGAGCTTAGTAAAGGAATGGCCCAGAAGATCCAGTTCATTATCACGGTCCTTCACGAACCGGAATTGATCATACTGGATGAGCCTTTCAGCGGTTTTGACCCGGTCAATACCCAGCTCATCAAAGAAGAGATCAAGAGGCTCAAGGCAAATGGATCCACGGTGATCTTCTCGACACATCGCATGGAATCTATTGAAGAGGTTTGCGATTACGTAGGAATGATCAATAAGAGCAAGAAAGTGCTCGAAGGAAAAGTTTCTGAAGTGAGACATAATTACAAGGAGAACATCCTCGAGGTAGAGTATACGGGTGATCTTGGTGGCCTGACCGAAAGGGCGTTGTCGAATGGTCAGGTGAACGGATCTGGGTTGCAGTCGGCCGTGTTTGCGATCAAAGACGGATCAGTTCGCAGTCTGATCTCCGAACTCAACAACAAAGTAGAATTGCGATCCTTCCAGGAGAAGCTTCCGAGTATCGAAGAAATTTTCATCAGCAAAGTAGAGGAGGGCAACCATGAATAAGATCAAACTCATCACCTGGCGTGAATACATCACGCGGGTACGTAAGAAATCGTTCATCATCATGACCTTCCTAGGGCCGATGCTGATCGCAGCGTTCTACGGCATTATGATCTTCCTGATCGTGAATGAGGACATAGTCTCCGATGAGAAAACGCTTCTGGTCATTGACGAGAGCGGGATCTTTCAGGACAAGCTGAAGTCGACCGATATGCTCAAACTTGAGTATACCAAGGAGCGGACTCAGTTGCAGACCGACTCGGTACTCATGGACAACTACGATGGTTGGCTGACCATTCCTGGTGATTTGAAAGTGTCTGATCCGAAAGGCATTGTGTATCGTTCGGAGAAGAATATATCTCTGCAAACCAAGGAGACGCTGAACCGAAAACTAGAACGCGTGCTGTCAAATCACAAGATGGAGCAATATGGTGTGAGCGAATCGTTGATCGACAGTGTTCGGTCGGATGTATCCATTCGCGCACTCACTGTGGATCGATCCGGAAATGAGAAGAGCACGAGCACGGAGCTTTACTCAGGGATCGGAATGGCGTTGGCCATTGCCATCTACTTCTTCATTTTCTTATACGGAGTACAGGTGATGCGTGGGGTGCTTGAGGAAAAGAGCAACCGCATTGTAGAGATCGTCATCAGTTCGGTGAAGCCGTTCCAACTCATGATGGGTAAAGTTCTCGGACTTGCCATGGTGGGCTTGACCCAGATCCTCATATGGGTGATCCTGTCGGGCGTTCTGATATTTGGCATTTCGCTATTTGCCGGAGGCGACATGGCCTCCATGCAGGAATTGAGTGAGACCGCACAGCAAATGCAGCAGGGGCAGATGCCTCCGGGTGCAGAAGACCTCGATCTTTCGAAGTTGGACGAGATCAAGATGGCGCTGGCGGGTCTGAATTTCCCGTTCATCATCATCAGTTTCGTATTCTATTTCCTTTCGGGATACTTGATGTATAGTTCGCTTTTTGCAGCGGTCGGTGCAGCAGCAGATGCGGAGACGGATACACAGCAATTCATGTTACCCATCACCTTGCCTTTGGTATTTGCGTTCGTGCTTTCTACAACCATCGTATTTCGGGATCCCAACGGAGCCTTGAGTTTTTGGCTGAGTATATTCCCGCTCACAAGTCCGATCGTAATGATGGTAAGGCTTCCGTTCCTCAACGTTGCCGACCAATGGTGGGAGGTGCTTCTTTCAGGAGCAGTATTGGTTGCAGGATTCTGTGCGACCATTTGGCTTGCCGGGAAGATCTACCGCGTGGGTATTCTGATGTACGGCAAGAAGGTGAATTACAAGGAGGTCTTCAAGTGGATTCGGCACGGTAGTTGATCCTGGATATTCGTTTCCATTCTTAACCAACACTTTATAGGAACGGAATGGAACTGAATTGACGAATCAACTATATTTGGATTATGCCGCACGCTTTTAGACCAACCCCGATCAATCGATATCTTTTTGCCCTTCTGTTCCTTGCTTCAGGAACCTTTGCAACGTTTGCTCAACAGGAGCGATACAAGTTCCTGGGAGAGCACAGCGATGACGTGGAAGTCGTGTCTGTATGCCCGGATGGAAAGTTCCTTGCCACAGGCTCGTGGGACAAGTCGATCAAAGTATTTGAGACAGACTCAAGCTTCTCTTGGTATCAATCGTTGATCGGTCACCACAGCGCTGTGACCTGCCTCGATTTCAGCAGAGACGGGGATATGATCATTAGCGGAGGTAAAGATTATCGTTTGATCATCTGGCGACACGCCGAGGAGGGCACCGGATATTATCAGGACACGGTGTTCGGTTCAGTGCACACTTCTCCGATCACGGATGTGATCATTGGTCCGACCAAAAGAATGATCTACTCCGCCGGTGCGGATGGAAAGATCATGGTGTATGATATGCTGAAGAAACGGGCACGCATTATTGACAATAAAAGCCCTATTAGAGACATCTGTTTAAGCACAAACCGACGCTTCATCTACTGCGTGGATGAGACCACATTGGTGAAACAATACGATGCCTTTGGTCGCGTGGTCAAGACCTTTGAAGGTCACGAGGATTATGTAAATGCAGTGGTGTATTCGCTGAACAACAAATACCTCGTTACTGCGTCAAGTGACAAAACAGCTATTGTGTGGAATCCCCTGACCGGAGATCAGATCTACAGGTTGGAAGGACACGATTGGAAGGTGACCGACCTTGCCATCAGCGTGGATTCGAGATACTTAGTCACAGGTTCAACAGATGGAAGCGCGAAGCTGTGGGATCTAAGTGATGGTAAGGAGGTTCGATCGTTTGAAGGAAACGGATCGAACGTTCGCAGTGTAGCATTCAGTCGCAATGCCAAATACGTATTCATTGCTTTGCACACCACAGAAGATGAAGAGAATGAAGAATATGGTGTAGGTGTATGGCAATCGGGAATTGAGCCACCAAAAGCCGGATCAGCGGCAAATGGTGCTCGTCAGCTACCACCTCATTTACAGAAGTATGCTCCTAAAACTACGAGCAAGACCAAAGTCGCACCAAAGAAGAAGGTTACTCCAAAGCCAACCAACGGAAAGGTGATCGAGGAGAACGACGAGGTCAAGATCATGCAGGACTGATATTCCCACTTCGGGAATGTTTCCACATAATACCTGAACTCATCATGTGATGCGTGCTTTTTCCGCATATTTGTGCATATGGCGCAAGACAGATTTGACTCGAGCAAAGCACCGGAACCGGTAGGACTTTACCCACATGCGAGGAGAGTAGGTGATCTACTTTTTCTCTCAGGTGTGGGTCCGAGAAGCAGAGGAACCAAAGAGATCCCGGGTGTGACCTTGAACGAAGATGGAAGTATTGCTTCGTATGATATTGAGAAGCAGTGTCATTCCGTGTTCCAGAACATTCGCTACATCCTGGAAGATGCAGGCAGTTCATGGGATAATATCGTTGACGTAACGGTATTCCTCACGAACATGAAAGACGATTTCAAAACGTATAACCGCTTGTACGCGGAGTACTTCAAGGACAACCAGCCTTGTCGTACCACGTTGGAGATCAACTGCTTGCCGACCCCGATTGCCATCGAGCTCAAAGTCATTGCAACCATAGAGTGAAGTGATCAGAAGCCATGCTGAATCTACTCCATATCAATCACGATGAGAAGCGAAGGGTTTCGCTCTTCTTCTTTCAGAACTTCTTTTAAGGATTGGGAGTTTCCTTTTTCTATACACTGGCGCTGACTTATTTCCTGAATAGTGATACCCCGATCTATAAGTTCCCCTGGGCCTATGTGGTGGCGGGGTTAGCCATTATGATCTTCGCTACCGTATATGCTCGCTTTGAACATCACGGGATACCGGCCAAGCTCTTTACCGGACTGGCCATTTTCATAGTTGCACTACTGATAGCTTCCCGCTTCCTTCTCGGTGCACCGATCGGTGAATTGAACATTGAGTTGGTTCTCATACTGGGTGATCGTAGGTTCGTACATTCCGGCACCGTTTTGTTCCGAAATAAGATCGAACGATTGTAGCCCGACAAAGAGGGCGACAAAAAACAAGATTGCTTTGGTTTTCATGCTTTTGACATCTAGTGTATGCCAAAAGCAGTCAAATTAACATGAAGGAATTCAACAATTTAGAGTTCGCCACGCCGCATTAAGTAGGCACTCACGTACTTCCCTAATACGTCAAATTCGAGATTTACTTTAGATCCCGGCTTTAGATCGCGAAAATTAGTATGCTCGTAGGTATACGGAATGATGGCAACGCTGAATGTGGTAGGTGAGCTGTCAACTACGGTCAAACTCACTCCGTTGACACAAATGGATCCTTTGGGAACGGTAGTATTCTCTACACTTTTCGCATGTTCAAATTCGAAGATCCAACTACCATCTTCGTTGCGGACGCTTTTGCACGTCCCTGTGGTATCTACGTGCCCCTGAACAATATGTCCATCCAGTCGACCATCAGCTCTGAGGCATCGCTCCAGATTGATGTTGTCACCGATATTCAGGGAGCCCAGATTGCTCCGTCTCAGTGTTTCGTCGATCGCGGTAACAGTGTGTGAGTCATCGCTCAACGCCACGACTGTCAGGCAAACCCCATTGTGCGAGACGCTTTGGTCGATCTTCAGCTCATGGCTGATCTCGGACCGGATCACCAAATGGGCATTGGAGCCTTCCGTCTCGATCGAGACGAGTTCTCCTTCGCATTCTATGATACCGGTGAACATGGAGTCAGTCTTTGGTCTTTAGTCTTTGGCAGTTAGGGAGGCGCTGAGGTATTCACGGTTCATACGCGCGATGTTTGAAAGCGAGATGCCCTTCGGACATTCAACCTCGCAAGCGCCTGTATTGGTACAGTTCCCAAAACCTTCTTTATCCATTTGCTCAACCATGTTCAGCACGCGGCGTTTTGCCTCCACTTTTCCTTGCGGCAACAGAGCCAACTGAGAAACTTTAGCTGAGACGAAAAGCATTGCAGAAGAGTTCTTACAACTCGCCACGCATGCACCACAACCGATACAGGTTGCGGCATCGAAGGCTTCGTCAGCATCTTCTTTTGGGATCGGGATGGCATTGGCATCCTGGGTGTTCCCGGAGGTGTTGACTGAGACGAACCCACCGGCTTCCATGATGCGATCGAAAGAATTGCGGTCGACTACCAGGTCTTTGATCACAGGAAATGCCTTGGCTCTCCATGGTTCGATATAAATGGTGTCTCCATCCTTGAATTTTCGCATGTGGAGCTGGCAAGTGGTAATGCCGCGATCAGGACCGTGCGCTTCCCCATTGATGTACATCGAACACATTCCGCATATCCCTTCGCGACAGTCGTGGTCGAATGCCACCGGTTCTTCACCCTTGTTCACGAGTTCCTCGTTCAACACATCCATCATTTCCAGGAATGACATATCAGGAGAAATGTCGTTCACAGGATAAGTGACCGTTTCACCCTTCGCTTGAGGGTCGGCTTGTCTCCATATTTTCAGTGTGAGTTTCATGTGCTTCTTATTTATAGCTCCTCGTTTTCAATTCAACATTATCAAATACCAGATCCTCTTTGTGCAAATTGGCTTTGCCGGGATCACCGGTGTATTCCCATGCCGAAACGAATGTGAAATCCTCATCGTTTCTCAAGGCTTCTCCTTCTTCCGTTTGAGCTTCCTCACGGAAGTGACCTCCACAACTCTCTGATCGCTCAAGTGCATCCAGTGCCATCAGTTCACCCAACTCGAGGAAATCGGCTACACGGCCGGCTTTCTCCAATTCAGGATTCAGTCCGTCAGGACTTCCGGGCACTCGCACATCTTTCCAGAATTCGTCGCGCAACGTTCTGATCTCTTCGATCGCTTGCTTCAGACCTTGTTCGTTCCTGGCCATTCCCACCTGATTCCACATGATCTTTCCAAGACGCTTGTGGAAGTGATCCACGGTCTTGGATCCGTTGTTGTTCATGAAGTGGTCGATTCGATCCTTCACTAGCTTTTCCGCTTCATCGAATTCGGGACTGTCAGTTGAGATAGCTCCCGTTCGGATATCGTCGGCCAGATAATCGCCTATGGTATATGGCAAAACGAAATAGCCATCGGCCAGGCCTTGCATCAGTGCCGAAGCTCCTAGTCGGTTAGCTCCGTGATCCGAGAAGTTTGCCTCTCCGATCGCATAGCAACCCTGAATGGTCGTCATCAGGTTATAGTCGACCCACACACCGCCCATGGTATAGTGCACGGCCGGGTAGATCATCATCGGCGTCTCGTAAGGATTGTCGTCGACGATCTTCTCATACATCTGGAACAGGTTTCCGTACTTGGCCTCTACTACGGCTTTTCCGAGTGCCATTACCTTATCCTTGCTTGGGTTCTCGATGCCTTCGACATTGGCTTTTTCGCGACCGTATCGCTCGATGGCGCTTGAGAAATCCAGGAATACCGCCTCACCGGTCTTGTTCACTCCGAAACCGGCATCGCAACGTTCTTTAGCTGCACGTGATGCCACGTCTCGAGGTACGAGGTTTCCGAATGCCGGATAGCGACGTTCCAGGTAATAATCGCGATCCTCTTCCGAGATCTGTGTAGGTTTCAATGTTCCCGCACGAACCGCTTCCGCGTCTTCTTGTTTCTTCGGTACCCAAATGCGTCCGTCGTTACGCAAGGATTCAGACATCAGGGTAAGCTTCGATTGGTGATCACCGGAAACCGGGATACAAGTCGGGTGGATCTGTGTGAAACAAGGGTTTGCGAAGTATGCGCCCTTGCGGTGGATCTTCCAGGCCGCTGTCACATTCGATCCCATTGCATTAGTCGACAGGAAGAATACGTTCCCGTATCCGCCGGATGCGATCACAACCGCATGCGCGGAGTGGCGCTCGAGTTCGCCTGTGACCAGGTCACGGGCAATGATCCCACGAGCTTTTCCATCGACTACAACCAGTTCCTGCATCTCGTGGCGGTTGTACATCTTGATCTTGCCCTTACCGATCTGTCGGCTCATCGCCGAATAGGCACCAAGAAGCAATTGCTGTCCAGTTTGTCCTTTCGCATAGAAGGTACGCGACACCTGAACTCCCCCGAACGAGCGATTGTCGAGCAATCCGCCATATTCTCTGGCAAATGGCACTCCCTGTGCCACACATTGATCAATGATATTGGCTGATACCTCGGCGAGTCGGTATACGTTCGCTTCTCTAGAGCGGTAATCGCCACCCTTGATGGTGTCGTAGAATAGTCTGTATGTCGAGTCGCCGTCGTTCTGATAATTCTTGGCAGCGTTGATGCCACCCTGTGCAGCGATAGAGTGTGCACGTCTGGGACTATCCTGGAAGCAGAATGCCTTCACGTTATAACCCATTTCGGCAAGGGAAGCAGCTGCAGAACCTCCTGCCAATCCGGTCCCAATGACGATCACATCGATCAGTCGCTTATTGGCCGGGTTGACCAGATTGATATTGTTCTTATGGTTGGTCCACTTCTTATCTAGTGGTCCTTCTGGTATTTTAGAATTCAATTGGCTCATGTTTTTCGCTTTGATAGATCAGATGGACTTAATTGAAAAAGAAATAGAGTGAAATCGCTGAGAACCCAACTCCAACGAAGATGCAGAATACCGTGCTCAACGTCTTTAGGAATGAGGTGTATTTCGGGTGGTTCACACCGATCGACTGAAAAGCCGATTGAAAACCGTGATTGAGGTGGAATGCCAACAAGATGAACGAAAGCACATAGACGGCTGTATATATCGGATCATCGAACAACCCAACAACCAGGTCGTAGTCTGTTTCATAACCACCGAGATTCCCAAATTTCATTTCCCAGAGATAATCACGCAGGTGAATGAAAATGAACAACAGCACAAGTACTCCGGTGAGCAACATGGATCGCGAAGAGATCCCTGAATTGGTCTCAGGCTTGTTCATTGCGTATTTCTGAGGTCTGGCCTGACGATTCTTCATCGTGAGGATCAATCCTTGAGAGATATGCAGGATGAATCCAAGCGCTAGAACATACTGCATGGTCTGAATGAATGGGTTGGTCCCCATGAAATGCGATGCCTCATTGAATAGGTCCTTGCTGACCAGGGTCAAGAGGTTGACCGCCAGGTGGACGATGAGGAAACTGATCAGGAACAGACCGGTGATCGACATGACCACCTTACGCCCGATACTCGATGTAAAAAAGCTCATATTCTCTTTTTTAGTGTTTCGTAAGTGTTCTAAAATTCAGCCTTCAAAGGTAACAACCAGACCAAGGATTTGGATGGTTGAAAAGTTATCTTAGAAACATTCTAAATTGGAGATGGTTTTTCGAACGTTCAAGCCTGGTGGACGATCTCAGAGTATGTGCACAGGTGTGATTTTCCTACATTTGTTCACACGAGAGAAATCCCCTTCAGATCTACTTTGAAACGCAAGCGTCCATCTATACTTCCGATCACTTTGAGCATAGCTATGGTGCTGTTCATCATGGGTTTGCTGGGCTCCGTTCTTATTAACAGTCAGCATATTACGAAGCATTTCAAGGAAAATGTGATGGTGATGCTGTATTTCAATAAGCAAGCCACCCAGGAGGACATTACCAAGGCAAGGGAAGAGATCGAAGGAATGCCATCCATCAAGCGCTCTGTGTACATTTCTCCGGAAGACGCCGCATTTACGTTCCGGGATGAGCTCGGTGAGAATTTTGTGGAGATACTTGGCGACAACCCGTTGCCGCCATCGATGGAGTTGTATCTGGACATGCGCGCAGTGAATGACGACCCACGATCTGTAGTGGATCAATTGGCCGAGATCCCGATCGTGTATGAAGTAGAATATGAAGCCACATTGATGGATCGAATCAATGCGAACAAAGAGATCATCACGTACTCGCTCGTGGGAACAGCATTTTTATTACTCATCATTTGTGTGATACTCATGAATAACATGATACGCTTGAGTGTGTACTCCAAACGTTTCACGATCAAGAGCATGCAATTGGTCGGTGCGAAGGAGTGGTATATCATCCGGCCATTCGTTATCCGATCGATCTACATAGCACTGATCGCCGGCCTGATCGCAGCCTTGCTGACGTACAGTGTTTCGATAGGAATGTACTCGTGGCTTTACAATGTGTATTTCGAGTCGGCAGGAATGCTACCTGATGTCGGAGAAGTAGCGGGTATTCGCGAATATTCCATTTTATTTGTAGCATTATTGATCCTTGGGATGACCATTGTGATTCCTGTGACTTACTGGAGCACGAGGAGATTTCTGAGAATGAAAATAGACGACCTTTATTAGCGTTAGTATAGCAAGATGGCAAAGGGAAACACACAAAGAAGCAAACGACCGGTCACCAAGAAAAAGGAAAGCATCAGACCTGCCACCGGCGGATCTGCACCACATGCGCATTTTACATTCACTCGTGATAACTACAAGTGGATGCTCATCGGATTAGGAGTGATCGTTCTCGGATTTATCCTGATGGCAGGACCGACAGATGAGATCTACAATTCCAGTGAAGCGCTTCGCAATGCATCGTTCAGTTTCTCTACGCACATGAAGATCACCATCGCACCGATCGTTGTGCTCTCAGGTTTCGTGATCGAGGTGTTCGCGATCATGAAAAAACCTAAGGTCGTTGCTGATTCTGAATGAGCCTGATCGAAGCCATCATCCTGGGTATCGTCCAGGGTCTTACTGAATTCTTACCCGTCAGCAGTAGCGGTCACATCGAGATCTTCAAGGTCCTTATGGGCGTCGAGATCAAAGAGGCTTTATTGCTCACAGTATTACTCCATTTGGCCACAGCCTTGAGCACGATGATCATATACCGAAAGGATCTGATCCAGATCATTGGTGGTTGTTTTAGCAAAGATTGGAACTGGGAAAAAAGATTCAGTCTGGCGGTGATCATTTCTATGATACCGGCAGCTCTGGTTGGTCTATTCCTGGAGGACGCGATCGAAAAGCTGTTCAGTGGGAATATGGTACTGGTGGGGTGCATGTTACTGTTAACGGCGGTGATACTATACTTTTCCGACAAGGCTAAAAGAGAAAGCACCGGACAAGTGAGTTTTCCCAAGGCCGTGATCCTCGGTATTGTGCAAGCCATTGCTGTACTACCGGGTATCAGTCGTTCCGGGTCAACCATCGGTAGCGCAGTGCTGTTGGGGATGGATCGCAGTGCAGCTGCACGATTTTCCTTCATCATGGTTCTGCCACTTATACTAGGAGCATCCGCGAAGAAGTTGTTAGAGTACAACGAGGTGTCATCTGCTGCAGGAGCTGAATCCCTGGGCTCAACGGTTCTCATTGCAGGTTTCCTTGCGGCATTCTTCAGTGGGCTAATTGCTTTGAAATGGATGATCGCCCTCGTACAACGAAGTCAATTGAAATGGTTCGCCTTGTATTGTTCCATAGCCGGTCTGATCGCATTGGGCTCAGGATTATTCTCCTGAGCACTCTGATAGCAGGATCCTTTTTATCGAATGCGCAGTGCGATAGTACTGCCCGAAAGATGACTTGTGAGATTCGCGATAGTGCGGGTCACTTGATCGAAAAACGCATCTATAAGAAGGGAGAGCGTCATGGCTATTGGAGATATTTTGATTCGGAAGGACATATTCTGCGCGCAGTCAAATACCGTAAAGGACAGCGACGAATGACCTTCATCTACAATGAGAAAGAACGCATCATCCGCACGATCAATCGGAGCGGTCGCATCCGGGAACGGAATGATTGTAACTGCGGGAAATAATTGGGAGAAAGGGGAAAGGGGATAGGGTTTCGGGTATAAGGTTTCGGGTTTCGGCAATTAGTCGTCAGTCTGGAGCTAATAGCCAATGGCCAAAAGCTAATTCAGTTTGTATGGGACGATCAGTTGGAACTCCGGGATCTCTACTTCAAATAGGTCACCGCTACCAACACGGATGAACTCGTAGGTTCCCCACATGCGTCCGACTTCAGAATTCAGACTGCACCAACTTTCGTACTCGTGAAATTCTCCAGCTTCGATCACCGGTTTTTCGCCGATCACTCCTTCGCCATTGACCTCTCTCAAGTCGAAGAGGCTGTCGTGGATCTTCCAATGACGATTCAGTAGTTGAACTGAACTCTGTCCGATATTCTCGATCACCACATGATAGGAGAAGATATTATTCTCCCTGTCAGGGTCTGAAAGATGCCCTTCGTAGTTCGCTTTTACCGAGACGCGAACCATTTGTGTGGTGGCTGTGTAGATCATCGGTATGGATCAAATAGACAGATTTTCATGAAGACAACCAAATTAAGTTTTTCATACTATCCACCTATTCGTGCAACAGTGTCCAATACCTATCTTTGGTGCGTGAATTTTCCCTCCAATAGCATTGAAAAAGCCGTAGAGCAACTGTCGAAATTTCCCGGCGTAGGCAAAAAGAGTGCTCTTCGTATGACCTTGTTCCTTTTGAGGTCAGACAACTCCGTTACCGAAGGATTGGCGCAAGCCATCATCGACCTCAAAGAGAAAACACAGTTCTGTAAGACCTGTGGAAATATCTCGGAGGCTGAGATCTGCAACATTTGTACTTCTGTCAATAGAAATAAAGGAATGCTCTGTGTGGTCCGCGATTTTCAGGACATCATCGCCTTAGAGAATACAGGGCGATATAATGGAGTATATCACGTATTGGGTGGGCTCATTTCTCCAATGCAAGGGGTAGGGCCGTCGGATATCCGGATCGACGAGCTCGTGAAACGAGTTGGAAAAGGAGAGATCACTGAGGTGATCCTGGCGCGGAAGGCGAACAGGGAATTGGATACGACTTAAGGCGACAGCAGGAA
>VMBT01000454.1_pt1 | contig 26502 bp, 28 predicted proteins | sample 4404301 | NCBI WGS metagenome assembly VMBT01 (sample SAMN12238535, study PRJNA552566) | marine metagenome | isolation source: Coastal seawater | place: USA: coastal Georgia, Sapelo Island | collected 2008-08/2009-08
GAGGTATTCACAAAAAACAGGAAAAACAGAATTAGGATTCTTTACTGCAAGAGAAACAGATGAGTCCTTTTCTGTAGGAAGAAACTTTTATGCCCTTAGGTCAAGAACAGACCTTGGTAACAAAACGCTTGGATATATGCTTACCCATGTTGATGATAGTTTTAACAACAAAACAGCAAGCGTAAGTGTAATTGACTATGTAAATGTAAAATCAGATCAATTAACTTATTTCACAGATCTGCTTTTTTCTGAAAAAGATGATGACTCTAGATTTGGTTACAGGTCTCAATTTAACTATCAGCCTTCAAATTTTTCTTATATATCTGGAAGCATCTTATATTTTGATGAAAACTTTCAGTTAAATGACTTTGGTTATCTCAGAAGAGCTGATTGGATTCATGTTGGTCTTGGTGGGGGTTTAAAGCAAATAAACTTTTCAAAAGAGTCACCTGTAGATCAAATTGATATGAATGTTGACTTTAATTATGATGCCGACACAAATGGGAATTCAAACCCTATTAGAATTGATCAAAAAAATGAAATTACCTTTAAGGACACATCAAAACTTAAGTTTGATTTTGGTATTAAAACCTCAGGCAAAAACACAACTATAACTAGAAAGAATCCTGATTTTCCATTTGTAAAAATCAAAAAGAAAAAAAATATAACTTTGGATTTTGAAGCAGTTAATTATAAATTTTGGACCTACGATTGGAGAATTAGTTTTGAAAAAGGAGATAAATATAACTCCTGGAACTCTGATGGCTACAAAAGAGAGTTTTATAAGATAGCAGGCTCATATTTCCCAAATGATAATCTAAAGATAAATCTGCAATACAGAATTCGAAAAGAAAATGAATGGCTTATATGGACTGAGGATAATAAGTTTGGTTTGTATGACTCTGAGCAAGACACTGTCTCCATAGGCTTAAATTGGTTTAGTGGCAATAAGCATGAAATCAGATTAAAAAGTCAATTTGTTGCACTTCAGGCAGATAATCCACAAAGCTTAATTTCTGATAGTGGTGGCTACTTATATGACTCAGATGACTTGATAAAGCCATTCACTCAAGGCGTTGTTTCGTTTCAAGTAAGATATAAGTACGAAATTGCCCCTCTATCCTACCTTTATCTTGTGTATTCAAAAGGTGGAACCAGTTATGATGAAGATGAAGATTATTCTAAATCTGAAATTTTTAATCAACCATGGAACAATCCTTCAGACGAAGTATATTCAATCAAGTTTAGATTAAAGTATTAGTTATTTTAAAAAGTCTTTATAGGCTTTATTAGAAGTCTCTTCAATAAATATAGTATCTGTCTTATTAAGGTGTTTGATAAGATGTAACTTGTTCGAATTGCTGTCTTCTATTCCAATTAATATTTTTCCGAATGCTGATCCAAGATTCCTATAATGAAATAATGATATGTTCCAGTTGCTACCAAATTTTTCTAAGAATGTTAAAAGAGCTCCTGGCTTTTCAGGAAATTCGCCTCGAAAAATTCTCTCATTTTTATGACCTTTTTGATTGATTCTTCCTCCCACCATATGTCGTAGATGGTCATTAGAAATCTCATTTCTTGTAAGGTCTTTAAAGGCAAAGCCTGCTTTTTTTAATTTATTTTTAATGGCTTGATATGATTTATCAGTCTTTGTTCTTACACCAACAAGAACATATGCATCATTTAGATCTGATTTTCTATAATTGAACTCGGTTATTAACGATGTTCCAAATATTCTGGAGAGATTTAAAAAACTTCCTGGTTGTTCCGGTATTTTTATACTAAGTATTTTTTCTCTATTTTCACCAAGCTCAGATCTTTCAACAATAAAGTTCAATCTTTGGAAGTTGACATTAGCACCACTACTAATAGCTAATAAATTTTTACCCTTAATTTTCTTTGAATAAACTTTTAGTCCAGCTAAGGCAAGTGCTCCCGCTGGCTCTGATAGCACTCTAGTATCTTCAAATATATCTTTTACAGCAGCACAAACCTCATCTACTGTTACTGTTATAACCTCGTCTACACATTCTTTTAAAACATCAAAATTATTTTTACCAACTTGAGATACTGCTACGCCATCTGCAAATAAACCAACTTCTTTGAGCGTAATCCTTTTATTAGCTTTTATTGCTTCTGTAAAACAAGCTGAGTCCTCTACTTCCACTCCAATTATCTTGATTTTTTTGTTGTGCTGAGCAATCCACGAAGAAACACCAGCTAAAATTCCCCCGCCTCCAACTGGAACAAATATAGCATCATAATGATTATCATCCTCAAGAATTTCTTTACCAATAGTTCCTTGACCAGCAATTGTATAAGGGTCATCAAAGGGATGGACAAAGGTTAATTTCTTTTTCTTTGATAAAGATTTTGCCTCATGTAAAGCTGTATTTACATCGTCACCATGCTGTATTATTTTTGCGCCAAACCTTTTTACATCTTTAATTTTTATCTCAGGTGTTGTTATAGGCATTACAATGGTGCACTTTATTTTTAATTTTTTACAAGCACTTGCAACACCCTGTGCATGATTACCCGCTGAGGCAGCTATAACACCCCTCTTCTTTTCAGAATCAGATAAATTGATTATTTTGTTATAAGCTCCTCTATTTTTAAAAGAAAAAATTGGTTGTAAATCTTCTCTTTTTAAAAAGATCTTATTCTTTTCTTTTAGAGATAAATTAGGTGCAAATGTTATGGGCGAGTTTATTGCTACATCATATACAGATGCATCTTCAATTAGCTTTATATATCTTTTAGAGTTCTTAAAAGAACCTGTTTTCTTTATTTTTAATCTCAAGATAATTATCTATTGTTATTTTTCTTGTATTATACAGATATGAGTAGCTCAAAGATAAATGTTGCTAAACAAGCAATAGATTATATTAAAGATAAACTTCATCCTGAAATGATTTTGGGTATTGGAACTGGCTCTACTGTAAATTTTTTTATAGAAGAACTTGGTGCATATAAAAATTTATTTGCTGGTGCGGTATCAAGCTCGGAAGCATCTTCGAACTTATTAAATGAAAAAGGTATTGAGGTTTTTAATCTAAATGATGTTATGGATATTGCCTATTACATAGATGGTGCTGATGAAGTTTCTCCAAATTATGAGCTAATAAAGGGAGGTGGCGGTGCTCATACAAGAGAGAAAATCGTTGCGTCTGCTTCCAATGAATTTGTATGTATTGTTGATGAAACAAAACTAGTGTCACAGCTTGGAGCTTTTCCATTGCCTGTAGAGGTTCTTCCAGAAAGTAGAAGCTTAGTTGCAAGAAAAATTGTCTCTATGGGAGGAACGCCGATATATAGGGCTGGTTTTATTACCGACCAAGGTAATGAAATATTAGATATCAAAGATCTTGATATATCAAACCCAGAAGCGATAGAAGCTTTGCTTAATAACATTCCTGGGGTTGTAGATAACGGAATCTTTGCTTTTAACAAGCCCAAGAAAGTTTTAGTATCCAGCTAGTATTAAAGTATTTCTTCGATTGCAGAAATTAACTCAAGAGAATCTGGCTTCACGCCAGATTTAAATGTTGAAACAACTCTTCCCTCTTTTGAAATTAAATACTTATTAAAATTCCATGTTGGCTCAACACCAGATTCCTCTTTTAATTTTTTATAAAAAGGGTGCGCCTTCTTCCCTCTTACTTTTACTGTTGCGAACATAGGAAATTCAACGCCGTATTCAGTGGAACAAAACTCAGCCACAGCACTTTCTTTGGAATATTCTTGAAAGAAATCTCTTGATGGAACACCCAAAACTACAAAGTCATTATCTTTATATTTTTCATAAAGATTTTGAAGACCAGAATATTGATACGTATAACCACATCTGCTGGCGACGTTAACCACTAGCAATGTCTTGCCTTCATATGCACATAAATTTTGTGATTCTGCAGAATCTAGTATTCGCATATCAGAATTAAGAAGATTCGGACAGGCATGAATATTTTGAACAACGAAAAAACAAAAAAAGCTGAACAAGATTTTTTTCATTAAAAAATTATATATATTTAATGGCGATTAAGCTATTGGGCCTATTGCAAGAACAGAGATCACAAAAACACTTACTAAAATTACAGTTTCAAATAATTCTTTATATTTACTCATTTTATAATTCTTAATTAAAAATGGAGGGACTGAGCCCTCCATATGATTCCAGAGTGTCAGCAAATCTAATAGGGGGAGAGGAGTGCTGACATACATTATTATATATACTTATATTATATTATCAATACTTTTTATAAAATAAATTTAAATTATTCTAAATAATCGCTAAATGTGCGATTTTATAAGGATAAATATGCTTATTTTTTATGTATAATGCATGTCTAATTTATTTACGGAGTATAAATTGAAAGGAACAGTCCACTATGAAATTGTTGATAGCGTTGCGCTTTTAACTGTAGATAACCCCCCTGTGAATCCTCTGAGTGAGGGTGTTAGGAATGGTCTTTTTGAAGGCATTGCTAAAGCAGAGGCTGATAATGATGTTGTTGGTGTAGTTGTTACAGGTAAAGGAAGAGCATTTATAGCTGGAGCAGATATTTCAGAGTTTGGTGGAAATATGAGCGGACATAGCTTAAATGATGTATTTAAAAGCATGGAGTATTGTTCCAAGCCTTTGGTAGCAGCTATTAATGGTATAACTCTTGGTGGTGGACTTGAAACTGCGCTTTGTTGTAACTACAGAATAGCCTCTAAACAAGCATTTGTTGGTCTACCTGAGGTAAATTTAGGCCTTTTACCTGGTGGAGGTGGAACACAGAGACTTCCTAGGCTGGCTGGCCCTTCAGAAGCGCTTAAAATGATGCTTACAGGAGCACATATACCTGCCAAAAAAGCTTTAGATATGGGAATTGTAGACTCACTGTCTGATAATGTTGTAGAAGATTCTATTCAATTTGCTAAAGAAAAGGCAAAAGAAGGCTCTAACCACCCTAAAGTTCGTGATCTTAATGAAAAAATGATCGAAGCAAGAGGATCAGAAAATGTTTTAGTTGAGGCGCAAGCTTTGGCAGCTAAGGCAAGAAAGGGCCAATTTGCCCCTGGTCAAATCATTAAATGTGTTGAGGCTGCTATAAATCTTGATGATTTTGATGAAGGCTTAAAAAAAGAAGGAGAGTTATTTGTTGAGTGCCTAATGCACCCGCAAAGAGAAGCAATGATTCATATATTCTTTGGAGAGCGAGCTGCATCAAAAATTTCAGATGTTCCTGCCGACACCCCTTCAATGGATATTAAAAAAGCTGGAATCATTGGATCAGGAACTATGGGTGGAGGTATTGCTATGTGTTTTGCTAATGCAGGAATTCCAGTCCATATAATTGATCAAGACGAAGAAAATTTGAAAAGAGGTCTTTCTGTAATAGAAAAAAATTATGACTTTATGGTTGGCAAGGGCCGAATGACGCCCGAGCAAAAAGATATGGTTTTTGGACTAATATCATCAAGCCTTGAATATAAAGATTTACATGATGTCGATATTGCAATCGAGGCTGTATATGAAAATCTAGATTTAAAATTAGAAATTTTTAAAAATCTTGATGAGCATACTAATGAAAATGCAATACTTGCAAGTAACACATCTGGATTAGATGTAGATGCAATAGCATCAGTAACTAAAAGGCCTGATAAGGTAGTAGGTACTCACTTCTTTAGTCCAGCTAATATCATGAGATTGTTAGAAGTAGTTCGTGGAGAACAGACATCTCACGAAACACTAGCTAGTGTAATGACAGTTAGTAAGAAGATAAAAAAAGCTGCGGTTGTATCTCTTAATGCACCAGGTTTTATTGGCAATAGGATGCTTTTTAATTACACAGCACAGGCTAATATGCTTCTTCTTGAGGGTGCCCTTCCCCATCAAATTGATCAAGCTATAGAATCATTTGGATTAAATATGGGCCCATTTAGAATGATGGATTTAGTTGGTCTTGATCTTGGCTGGAGAGCAAGAAAGCTTAGCGGTGTTGAATCGCCACTTCATGCAAAGATTGGAGATTATTTATGTGATAACGATAGATTTGGTCAAAAAAACGGCAAAGGTTATTACAACTATAGTGAAGGCTCAAGAGCTCCTAACCCTGCTCCAGAAAACGAAGAAGTCTATGAAAAGATTTCTTCAGAGAATGGTTTTACAAGAAGAGAAATTTCAGATGAAGAAATTACTGACAGGTGTATCTTAGCTCTTATTAATGAAGGAGCTGATATATTATCAGAGGGTGTAGCCCAGAGAGCAGCGGATATAGATGTTGTTTATATTAATGGGTATGGTTTTCCAATATGGAGAGGTGGGCCAATGCATCATGCCAATGCTATGGGCTTAGACGTTGTTGTTGATAAATTAAAGAAATATCATGAAATTACTGGAAATGATGCATACAAACCTAGTGAATTACTAATAAAACTTGCACAAAGTGGAGAAAAGCTAAATGTTGCGCCTTCAGGGGACGATAGAAAAGAAAAACTTAATTTTGCTATGTCCTCAGTTGCAGGCAACTTTTAGTAGGTATGTACAATTTGGGGTGTTAGGCTCTAATTAGAACTTTTGTCCCAATATTTACTAAATTAAATAATTCAATTACATCATAATTGAACATTCTAATGCAGCCATGTGATGCTTTTGTGCCTATTAATCCCTCTTCATGGGTTCCGTGAATGTATATGTATCTTCGAAAAGAGTCTACATTTCCACCTTTGTTTAAACCATCCTCTTCGCCATCTAGCCACATTATTCTGGATGTAACATAGTCATTATCGGTATCTTCAAACTGATCAATTATAGTTGCAGATCTCTTAGTATTTATTCTTGAAGTAAATATAGTGTTTATCTCTGCCTCTTCACCAATCATCTCTTTAATAGAATGTTCCCCTAGTGGTGTTTTGAATGAATTTTGAATACTACCTTCTCCATATTTAGATGTGGAGATTGGATAAGAAGCTTTGATTAGGCTGTTTTCTATCAAATATAGTCTTTGTTCAGATATATCAACTTCAATATGGGCACTTTCAGCATATGTAATTACTGAGAACAGCAATAATGTTAATATTTTTTTCTTTTTGAGCATAAATCAATTATAAACGATGTTAAAACCATTATTAAAGCCAAAATAAATGGAATATAGTGTCCAAAAATATTATATAGGCTTCTTTTATAAGTAAAATTAATACCAGAATTAATTACACCAGAGATATTTTTATCTAATTTATCAACAATTGTTCCATTATTAGTTATTATTGCTGAAATTCCATCATTGGTAGCTCTTATAATCCATTTATTATTTTCAATAGCTCTAATTCTTGTTATTGCTAGATGCTGATATGGGCCCATTGATTTCCCAAACCAAGTGTCATTGCTAACATTAATCATAAAATTAGAACTAATGTTGCTTTTTCTTACAGTATTTCCAAAAGCTACATCAAAACAAATTAGCGGTGAGAAGCTTACCCCATCTATACTGTTAATTCGAATATTATTCTGATTACTGCTGCCATGAGATACATTTGACATGGGCATATCAAAAAAATCTATTAGGCCTCTTAATGAGCTTGTGAAGGGTATATATTCACCAAATGGCACTAGATGTCTTTTATTATAGATTTCGTTAGTATTAACGTTGATTAATGAGTTAAAGAGAGTTTTATCGTAAATATTCCAAACACCCATAATAATTTCTTTATCTTTTTTATTAATTTTATTAATAAACTGACTAAAATCATTTGAATTTAAAGAATATGGAAGCTCTGCTTCAGGAAGCACAATCATTTGAGATTCTGCTGAGGTGTCTTTTATCAGATCAAGAATATTATTTTCAATATATGATTTATAACCAAGATTATATTTTTGGAAGGGATCGGAGGAGGGTTGAATTATTGAAACGTTAAGATCGAATTCAGTTTTTACGTTTTTATCAATTATTGGAATAAATAATACCAAAGATCCAAAAAATATTTTATATCTATGCTCCCAAAAAATTGCTATTGAAGTAGCTATGAGATAAACAATGAAAGAGCCTCCTGTAACTCCAACAAGAGAATAAATTGCATGAAGTGGCGTATCAAGAAAAACAGTTCCTGGAATTAACCACGGAACCCCATTTAATAAATAATATCTTGATAATTCAAATAAAATTAGAAGACTTGAAATAGAAAAAATTTTTAAATGTTTAGACTTCGCCTTACCGCTAAATAATCTGTATTTTAATGCTATTAAAGGTAATCCAAAGCATAGTGTAAGGAATAAAGTTAATAGAATAAAAATAATAAGAGATATTAATATACTTGTTTCTCCATAATAGTAAACACTTACTATTAACCATGACATTCCAAAACCCCAATGACCAATTGCCCAAGATATTAATTTCTTAAATGTATAGTTATTTTCAAATAATATAGATCTTATTAAGTATGCATATGATACTAATATCAGTGGCTTGATGGAGAAGGGCGCAAAGGCAAAAATTCCAATAAGCCCAAACACGAATGCAGCGAAATATTGCTTGAGGGCCATTAAGATTTTGTTATCTGAACTTTATCTATTTTTCTGTCATCAGCATGGGTAACTTTGATGGATAGATTTTCAATTTTTACAACGTCACCTTTTTTAGGGAGCACCCCTAATTCGCTAATAATAAATCCACCCAATGTTTCTGCATCGATCTCTAGAGGATCTATATTTAGATTAAAAAACTCTGTGAAGTCTTCAATTTCAACCTTAGCATCTGCTGTATAGATATTTTGTGATATTTTAATTATTTCTTCTTCATCAATATCGTGTTCGTCTTCAATTTCACCCACTAACTCCTCAAGAATATCCTCGATGGTAACTAGCCCTGATATAGTTCCATATTCATCGATGACAACAGCAAGATGTGATCTATCTTTCTTGAACTCTTCAAGCAATGAATCAGCTTTTTTGGTTTCAGGGACTACATTTGCGTCTCGTAGCATTTCAGACAGGCTAAATTCTTCAATTCCACCATAAATTTTAGGCAACATGTCTTTTGCAAGCAAAATACCTTTTACTTCATCCCTTTCCTGCCCTAATACCGGATATCTAGAATGACCAGACGCAATGATCTTTTCTATAATGGCGTTAATTTCTTCATCAATTCCAAATGTCACCATATCAACTTTAGGAACCATTATTTCTTTGACTGTTGTATTACCAAGTCTTATCGCTTTGTTAGCAATGGATTCTGCTTCTTTATCAATGATATTAAGGTCAACAGCATCTTTAAGGAAGTCTGTGACCTCAGAAACAGATTGAGTCTTAATAAAAAATGGATTTCTAAAAAATTTTTTTATTTTTGATAAGAATCCCGAAGGAGGGTGACTGTCGTCGCTATCTAAATTTTGATTCATTTAATATGGATTACTAATATTTATTTTTTTTAAAGTTTGTATTTCTTTGTTTTCCATGATCACAGCATTTTCATTATTTTCATGATCATATCCAAGTATATGATATACACCATGAGCCAACATGTGAATAATATGATCATCAAAAGTTTTTCCTTCTTTTTTAGCTTCCGCTTTCACATATTCAACACTAATTGCAATATCGCCAATATTTTTTGTTTGTTTTACTGAAATATCGTCATTTGGAAAAGATAATACATTTGTGGTTTTATCTTTTTGACGAAATTGCATATTTAATTTTTTCATTTCCTTGTCATTCAATAAGCGAAGATTTATAACGCAATCAGACATTTTCTCTTGGTCAAGAATTGTGGACACAACCTTATTTAATTTATTATTGAGGGGCTTTTCAATATCAATGCCCTCATCTAGAGAAATTATTAAGCTCACTTATTTATATTTAATTCAAATTTTTTATATGCATCAATTATTTTTCTGACAAGAGGGTGTCTCACCACATCATTTGAAGAAAATCGAGTAATACCGATACCATCTGTTTCCTTCAAAACATTGATAACATGATCAAGGCCTGAAGTAATGTGTTTAGGTAAATCAATTTGAGTCAAGTCACCATTAATAACTGCTTGTGAACCAAAGCCTATTCTTGTTAGAACCATCTTCATTTGCTCAACAGTTGTATTTTGACTTTCATCCATGATGATAAAAGAATTGTTAAGTGTTCGTCCTCTAAGATAAGCAAGCGGAGCAACTTCTATTACTTCTTTTTCAATTAACTTAGTTGTTTTTTCAATGCCTAACATCTCATACAACCCGTCATATAGAGGCCTTAGATAAGGGTCAACTTTTTGTGAGAGATCACCAGGTAAAAAACCAAGCTTCTCACCAGCTTCTACAGCTGGTCTAATTAATACTATGCGCTGAACTTTATCACTAAGAAGAGCCTCTACAGCCGCTGCTACAGCTATATAAGTTTTACCAGTTCCAGCATCGCCAATGCCAAAATTAATCTCATATTTATTTATATTTTTTATATAGCTCTGCTGGTTGCCTCCTCTTGGCCTGACGATCTTTTTTGGTGTTCGTATTTGAATATCTGTATCAATAACCTCAGGTTTTTTTGATAGGCTCAAATTTAGATGTGATTGAATTGTTAGGTGGACGGCTTCTTTACTAATTTCAATATTTTTCTTTGTTAGATTATATAAATCTAAAATTGCATCAGACGCGTGTTTAATATCTTTTTCGTTACCAGTTATTTTTACCTCATCACCCTTATGAAAAATTTTTACTGAGAAACTTTTTTCTATCAGCTTTAAATTACCATTAAGCTCTCCAACAAATAGGGCTATTCTTTCTGCGTTAGATGGTTTTAAAGAGATGTTTCTTAAAGCGGTTTGAGTTTCTTGCATTAATTTTTAAATTTTACCTCTTGGATTATGCAAAGTGCCTAATAAAGAATAGGATAATGCCTCTGTAATCTCTATGTCTACTAGTTTTCCTATAAAACCTATATTTTCAAGATCAAAATTTACAACTCTATTACATTCTGTTCTTGCCTGGAGTTGATCTGATCTTTTTTTTGCAATGCCGGTTACAAGGCATCTTTGAATACTACCAACCATACTCTTGCTATGATTTCTATGAAAATGGTTCAGCCTATCTTGAAGTGTGTTAAGGCGTTCTTTCTTTTCCTCTAATGGGGTCATATCCTCTAATTTAGAGGCAGGAGTTCCAGGTCTCTTGGAATAAATAAAACTAAAAGAAGAATCAAATTCTATCTCATTAACCAAATCCATGGTCTCCATAAAATCATCATGAGATTCACCAGGAAATCCTACAATAAAATCAGATGAAACCCTCAAATCTGGTCTGAAAGATTTAATTCTTTGAACTGCATCATGGAAAATATCTATTGTGTAATTTCTTTTCATCTTCTCTAGAATTTTATTTGATCCTGATTGCACCGGTAAGTGAAGTTGACTCACCAATTGTGGTATATATTGATATGCCTCAATTAAATCATCCGTCATATCTAATGGATGAGAAGTTGTATACCTAATTCTTTCGATACCATCAATATGACTTGTTATCTCTATGAGGTCTGACAACCTTAAAATTCTATCCTTATATGGCATTTTGTATGAATTTACATTTTGTCCTAAAAATGTAATTTCACTTACTCCTTGCTCAGCAAGGCGAGCAACCTCATCAAAAATTTGCTCAGGTTTTCTACTAACCTCATCACCTCTGGTATAGGGAACAACGCAAAAAGAGCAATATTTTGAACAGCCCTCCATAATAGCAACATAGCTTGAGGGGCCACCTGTAGTTGGTTTTGGCAAAGAATCAAATTTTTCTTCAATTGGAAAAGTTATATCAATTGCTTTGATGCCCTTGTTAGGGTCAATGTCCAGCAAATCAGAGACCCTATGAAGGGTTTGAGGGCCATATATAAGATCAACATAAGGAGCACGTTTTTTTATATTGCTGCCTTCTTGAGTTGCAACACATCCACCAACACCTATTTTTAAGTTTGGATTTTTCTCTTTAAGTTTATTGAGCCTTCCAAGTTCTGAATAAACTTTTGATTCAGCCTTATCTCTTATAGAGCATGTGTTCAGTAGAATGATGTCTGCGTCTTTAACATCATTTGTTAGTTCTACTCCTTTTTTTTCTTTTAAAATATCTACGGTCTTGTCCGAATCGTATTCGTTCATTTGACAGCCATAGGTTTTAATATAAAGTTTCGTACCCATATAATTAAGTATTATGAAATCTAAAAGTGTTTACAAGATAATTTTCATGCAACTTGGTGAAGTATATGAAGTTTTTGCAAAACAAATTTTTCAAAGCGATATGTACGGTTTCATTGAGGTTGAGAATTATATATTCAATAAAGACAAACAACTAGTTGTAGACCCATCATCAGAAAAACTCAAAAATGAATTTTCAGATGTTCAAAGAAGTTATATTCCTATGAATGCAATTATAAGAATAGATGAAGTAAAAGAGACTGGAGAAGCAAAGATCAAGGAAAACAAAGGACAGGTAAGTCCGTTTCCATTAAACATTCAACCTTTAAATAAAAAAGATTAATTAGCCCTCTGGTAAAAAAAGATTTTTATAAAATTTCAATTCTGCAACAGACTCTTTAATATCTCCCATAGCTCTATGAGAACCCTCCTTCTCATATACTTGAGCCTCATTCATCCACCTAACTGCGGCTTCTTTAAAAGAAGATACATCTATATGCCTGTAATTAAAATAAGATTCTAATCTGGGCATATATTTAGCTAAAAATCTTCTATCGTGCGAAACTGTATTTCCGCACATGGGTGATTGATTTGGGCCAACGTATTTTGAAACAAAGTCTAATGTCTCTATTTCAGCCATCTGTTCAGTAATAGAGCTTTTCTTTACAGCGTCTATCAAACCTGATGATCCATGCTGGTTTTGATTCCATTCGTCCATTTGATCTAGCAAAGAGGTTTGTTGGGTTATTATCAAATTTGGTCCCTCAGCTAAAATATTAAGTTGAGAGTCTGTAATTAATGTAGCTATCTCTATGATTCTTTCTTTTTCAGGATCCAAGCCGGTCATCTCTAGGTCAAGCCAGACTAAATTATCTTTTGATTGTAAGCTCTTCATAACTTTTTATATTTCTTCCTTTAGTGTATTTTGTGCTTATTATGCAAAAAGTTCAAACTGGTTTAGTAATAGAATTTTACTCAAATAGCTGTTTGGTTCGTACAGACAAAAAAGACATCCCATGTATTGGAATAAAAGACATTATTGTTGGAGATGTGGTTGAAATTGAAATATTACAAGATAGCAAAGAGACTAAGGGAGTAATTTTATCTAGAGAAAATAGGAAATCGCTTTTGCAAAAAAAGGATGGAATAAAATACAAAAATATAGCTGCCAACCTTAGTCATGTAGGCATATTGGTAACACCAAAACCCAAAACTACTGCTGAATTTATTGATAAGTGGATATTAACTTCATTATTATCAGGTATTGAGCCTTTTGTTATTTGTAATAAATCAGATCTTAATCATGATGATGCTTATTTGAAGCAAATAAATCTATATAAAAGCCTTGATATTCAAACCTTTAGTATTTCTGCAAAAGAAAATACAAACATAGATCTCCTTCAAAACTATTTGAAACATAAATGTGCTCTATTTGTTGGTAACTCTGGTGCAGGAAAATCAACTCTTACTTCATTAATTACAGGCAAGGAGATCAAAACAAACACGCTCTCAAACAACCAAGGGGTGCATACGACATCTATCTCAACGCTATATCAGGTTAATGCAAGCACTCAAATTATTGATTCTCCAGGAGTTAGGGACCTCCCAATATCTGGATGGAAAACAAATCAAATTATTGCTGGTTTTAAAGAAATATATGCATCTTCAAAAGAATGTGAGTTTAATGACTGCAATCATATAAACAATAAAGGTTGTAATGTCATAAAAAAACTTAATGATGGTGAAATAAGTCAAAGTAGATACAATAATTTCATTAAGTTTAGAGATAGCGTGCTTAACGATGAATAAAAAAACTCATTTTGGTTACAAAGAGGTAGACGAAAAAGATAAAAGCTCCCATGTTGGAGGGGTTTTTTCTTCTGTTGCAGAAAACTACGACATCATGAATGATGCTATGTCATTTGGCATGCATAGACTGTGGAAAATGATTCTAGTTGAGCTTGCCGCTATTTCAGATAAAGACAGTGTTCTAGATATAGCAAGTGGAACTGGGGATATTGCAAAACTAATTTCCAAAGACTTTCCCAATACTGAGATATACATGACAGATATCAACATGGACATGCTCTCAGAGGGCAGAGATAGAGCAATTAATGAAAGCTTTTATGCTAATTGTCATTTCTGTCAACTCAGTGGAGAAGAAATCCCATTTGATGATGATGCTTTTGATGTAATCACAATTGGATTTGGTTTGAGAAATTTTACAAATAAAGAAAAGGGCCTCAAAGAAATGAGAAGATGTCTTAAAAAAGATGGCAGGCTGCTTGTTCTAGAGTTTTCTAAACCTTTAAATCCTATTTTTTCTAAAATCTATGACTGGTATTCATTCAATGTTCTTCCCAAGCTTGGTTCTATGCTTGCAAATGACTCTGATAGCTATCAATACCTTGCAGAATCTATTCGCATGCATCCTGATCAAGAAACATTAAAATCAATGATAATAGAAGCCGGATTCAGTAATTGTAAATTTTATAATCTCCTTAACGGCATTGTTTCGATACATGTGGCATATGACGAATAACTTGTTAAAAATAATAAATAACATCATAAATGACATTGAAAACGCCTCTCCGGTTGCTCGAGATAAGCTGATACAAATTTATCCAATAAGTTTCCTCTTATCCTTAAAGGGTCACAAAAATATTTACTTTAGCCTAGACAAAAACAGTAAGAATATTTCTTTTGAAAAAACTTCGCATATAGATTTTGAAATACGATCTTCAATCAAAGAAGTGCTTGATTTAATTCTTTCCAAAAAAATTAAAAAAGAAATTATCTACGGTGATAATGAAAAAGCAATTTTAATGATTAATGCAATCTTAAAATCTGATATTGATATTGTATTTTTAATAGATAAATATTTTGGAAATGTGCCTGCTGTTTTAGCCTATATTACAAAAGAAAAATTATTTACGACAAACCAGTATAATAAAAAAAATGAGCTTCAGTCTAAATTGAGAGATCTGTCTATAAGACTTGATAGACTTGAGGCTATTAATAATTTATGAATTTCTTAATAATAATTTTTCAAGGCTTAAAGATGTTAACTTTAGGCATTAGGTTCAAAATCTTTATGAATCCTAATGGTGAAAAAGCTGCAAAATACCTTGAGTCGCTAGGGCCAATTTTTATTAAATTTGGTCAATTGCTCTCTACCAGAACAGATATTCTAGATATAGACACTGCAAAAGAACTTCAAAGCCTGACTGATAGCTGCAAGCCTTTTTCAGTTAAAGAGCTTAAAAAAATTGTAGAAAAAGAACTAGGCAATTCAATTAATGATCTGTTTGATGATTTCAACGAAGTGCCAATGGCTGCTGCATCATTAGCGCAAGTTCATTCTGCAAAACTTAAAGATGGTAAAAAAATTGTTGTAAAAGTTTTAAGGCCAAATATTGAAAAAGAAGTTAAGAAAAATCTCAGGCTTTTAAAATCTGCTGCAAAAGTTTGTACATATCTATATTCTGAGAGCGATAGAATAAGACCAATTGAGGTAGTAAAAGATTATGAAAATACGATTTTACGTGAATTAGATTTAAGGCTAGAAGCTGCTAATACAAACCTTACTAGAAAAAACTTTGCAGGCTCTGAAGAATTATATATTCCTGAAGTATATTGGGACTTAACCACTTCAAAGGTAATGGTATTAGAAGAGATCGATGGAATACCTTGTACGGACATTGAGACCATTGAGAAATTTAATATAGATAAAAAAAGATTGGCAGAAAACGGTGTCATGATTTTTCTTAACCAAGTATTTCGCGATAACTTTTTTCATGCGGATATGCATCCAGGAAACATATTTGTTTCAAAAGAAAATCCTGAAAAGCCAGGATATATAGCAATCGACTGTGCGATAAGCGGTTCTCTTTCTAATGATGAAAGATATATTCTTGCAAGAATGCTTCAGGCTGTAATCAAACAAAATTATAAATCTCTGGCTCAGTTATTTATAAGCTCAGAATGGGTTAACCCCAATTCAAACCAAATAGAACTTGAAAATACTCTCAGAGCTTGTTGTGAGCCAATATTTGAAAAACCTTTATCAGAAATTGAATTTGGTAAACTGCTCCTATATCTTTTCCAAAGCACTAGACCTTTTGGATTATCGCTTCAGCCATCATTAGTTTTACTTCAAAAAACTCTTATACATATTGAAGGAATGGGTCGCCAAATATACCCTCAACTAGATTTTTGGGGAATAGCTGAGCCATACCTTGATAATTGGCTTAAAGAGCAATTTAATCCGTTAAAAATAAAAGATTATATTTTAGAGAATAAAGACGAATTAATAATGAAGGCTTCTGAAATGCCTAGCTTTATATATGAAACCTTGGACGAAATTAGAGGTTATTCTAAAAATAGAAGATCGTATGAGGAAAAAATCCATAAGATGGAGATGGATCTGCAAAAACAAAAATACATCATAAGTTTCTTCCTAATAGGTATAATATTAGGGTGTGGTGCTTTTTTATTGCTCACATAGGAGATTTATATGGGCTTAGGTGGAATAAGTATTTGGCAACTTCTAATCATTTTAGTTGTGGTGCTTTTAATTTTTGGTAGTGGCAAATTAAAGACTTTGGGATCTGACCTTGGCTCGGGCCTAAAAAGCTTTAAAAAGGCTGTAAAAGAAGAAGATAAAGAAGACAACAAACAAGATTAACAATTGCTTCAGATTGGTTTTTTAGAAATTGCTATTATCCTAATTATAGGATTATTAGTTATTGGCCCCGAGAGGCTGCCTGAGCTTGTCAAGAATCTCTTAAAATTTTATAAAAAAATTCAAAATCAGTTTTCTGAATTTAAAAATAACTTCGAACAAGATATTGGTGCTGACGATATTAAAAAAGATGTTTTTAATGAAATGCGGATGGAAGAATTAGAAGGCTTTGAGCAAAAGAACAAAGATGAATAGCAGCTCAGTTTCATCTCATCTAATAGAACTTAGATCTAGGTTGATTAAAACATTAATTTGTATGGGGGTTCTTACCATTATCGGATTGCCATTTGCTTCAGAAATATATTCTTTTGTGGCATCACCACTGATGTCTGTTTTGCCTAGTGGCAGCTCAATGATTGCTACTGGAGTAAGCTCGCCATTTATGGCACCTATAAAATTAACTCTATTTGTGGCGCTATTACTGAGCATGCCTTATTTCTTCTATCAGATGTGGCTCTTTATGTCTCCGGGCCTTTATAAAAATGAAAAAAGCTTAGTTCTTCCCTTGATGACATCAACAATTTTTTTATTTATAGCAGGTGTAGCTTTTGCATATTACGTTGTATGTCCAATTATCTTTAGTTTTTTTATTAACTCTGCTCCTGATTCAATTGTTGTTATGACGGACATAAGTCAATATTTAAATTTTGTTCTTAAGGTTACTTTTGCTTTTGGAGTTGCTTTTGAGATGCCAGTAGCAACATACCTAATAATAAGATCTGGTATTGCAAAGAAAGAGAAATTAAAGAAGGCGAGACCATACTTAATTGTGTTATTTTTTATTTTAGGAATGCTTCTAACACCGCCAGATGTTTTTTCTCAGTTATTTTTAGCCATCCCAATGTGGCTTCTTTTTGAACTAGGATTGCTAATTTCAAAGGATAAAATTTAATGGATATTGAGAATCTTTCAAAAAGGTTTAAGGAAGATGGCTACATTTACATTGAAAATTTTTTTGATGGGAATTTGATGGATAGTTATCACCGGAAAATTCTTAGTCATTTTAAAAAAGATACTGAATACAAGCATGATATGAATTTCATAGAAAAATCAGACACAGATGTTATTCCATGGTTTCCTCAGCTTGAGGGTGAAACAATCTTTAATATTGTTGAAGATGACCAAAGATTGCAAAAAATTACAGAAAAAATACTTGGAAGTGGATGGAAGTCTTTGTACAGCATGGTAATGTTTAGCAATAAGTCATCAAATGGACAAGCATGGCATCAAGACTGTAATCCTGAAAATAAAGAAATCTATAACCTCAACAGACTTGTTTATACAATGGATATTAATAAATCAACGGGTGGCGAGCTAGTCTTAATTCCAGGCTCACACAAGAAAGGAATAATACCCTCAGATTCTTTTGGTAATGAGATAGGGCATGAAGTAGTTATTGAACCAAGCAAAGGGTCTCTTGCCATATTACATGGGCATTTATGGCACAAGGTCCTACCAATACACGACAACATAAGAGTCTCTACAAATTATCGCTGCATACCAAGTGGAACTCCGGATAATATTACTGATATATGCGTTTATAGAAATATGATGTATCGCTTCTCGGATGAGAAAATCTTAACAACTAGAGATTAAAGACCCAATCTTTTCGTCCAATCATTATTGTCAGGTCTCTGGTTTTCAATAATAAGATTTACTAAATCTTCACACGAAGAGGAAACTATTAAATCATTAAAATTTGCTTCTGTTATAAAATCTTCTTCAACTGCCTTTTTCATCCATGCTAGCAAATGGTCATAATATCCCTCGGTATTAAGAAGTCCCACCGGCTTGTTGATAAGTCCAAGCTGGTTGTTAGCCATTATCTCAGCTAACTCATCCAAAGATCCCACGCCACCAGGAAGCACTATGAATGCATCTGATCTTTTCATAAACTCATCTTTTCGATCTAATAAGGTTTTTGTAATTATTTGATTTTTTAACCTTGGATTCACTAACTCAAGATTATGTAAAGATTCTAAGCCAATTCCTATAGCATCTACTCCATTATCAAGAGCTGCGTCTGATACTATCTTCATAAGACCTACATTTCCACCACCAAAAACAACATTGATGCCTTTTGCTGCAAGAATTTCTCCAATCTTTTTTGCATCTTCAGCATATCTAGGATTATTACCCTCATGAGCTCCACAAAAAACTGATATATTTTTCATAATTAAATTAAGTTTTAAAATTAAATGTTACTGGTCCCTTATTTATCGATGATATATTCATTGATGCGCCAAACTTCCCCTCTTTTACGAACTGATGTTCTTTTTTAAAAAGATCTACAAATTTATCATACATTAATTTTGCTTTATCCGGCTTGGCGGCTTTATGAAATGTTGGTTTGTTTCCTTTATTAGTTATTGCTGAAAGAGTAAATTGGCTTACTATCAAAACTTCTTCTTTTGAATCTTTTAGCGAGCGAGAAGTTATGCCTTTCGAACCATCAATCATTTTAAAGTTGAGAAGCTTTTCTGACATCTTAGCTATAGATTCATTTGTATCAGAATCTTCGATACAAATTAAAACTAATAGGCCGCTTCCAATTGACGAAAATTCTTTATTATCAATATGTACTTTGGCCTCTAGGACTCTTTGAGCTAAAGAAATCAATCTTTATTCGTCTTCTAAGCCTTGATCCCATTCTCCGAGAGAAGCAAGTTTATTCATTTTAGCTCTATGAGATAAAGCATCTTGAGAAATGAACATATTCTCTGGCTTACCGCCCCATGCTTTAAGTGCAGCAGCCTGAAGTGCTCTTCCATATGAAAAACTTAACTTCCATTCAAACCCACCTATTTTATTCATGGCATCTAAATGCGCAGTTGCCAAAATATCAGATTGACCTCCTGATAAAAAAGTAATTCCAGGAAGCTCTGAAGGAACGTTGGCAATTAAACAATCTAATGTTTTTCTTGCAACCTCATCAATATCAGCTTGCTGATTACAGCTTGAACCTGATGTAACCATGTTTGGTTTTAATATTGTTCCTTTTATATTTACTTCATTATCGGCAAGATGTTTAAAGAGTGATTTCAAGGATCTATCTGATGCATCATAACAATCTTCAATTGAGTGAGAGCCATCCATCAACACTTCTGGCTCAACCATAGGAACCATTCCATTATCTTGGACAATTTTTGCATAATCAGCCAATGCTTTCATGTTGGCGTCAATGCATTCTTGGGTTGGCATACCATCACCAATTTTTATAACAGCTCTCCACTTAGTGAATTTTGCTCCCATAGAAACATATTCTTTTAATCTTTCATCTAAGCCATCTAAGCCAACAGTTACTGTCTCATCTAAATCACCAAAAGGCTGAAGCCCTTTATCAACTTTAATTCCAGGAAGGGCGCCTTGATTAGAAATAATATCAACGAGAGAAGTTCCATCTTTAGCATTCTGTCTAATAGTCTCATCAAAAAGAATTACGCCACCGATATTATCTTTCATGCCTGAAGATCTAAATAACATTTCTCTATAATCTCTTCTATTATCCTCATTAGACTCAACTCCAATGCTGTCGAATCTTTTACCGCATGTTGGATTGCTCTCATCAGCAGCAAGGATACCTTTGCCCTCTGAAACAATATAAGACGCTATTTCTTCTAAAGTATTTAATGACATTACTATCTCCCTATCTTCATATTTTAGCTTTTAAAGCCTGTATAGATGGTAAATCTTTTCCTTCCATAAATTCAAGAAAAGCTCCTCCGCCTGTTGAACAATATGATACATCATCTTTGTTAATAAATTTGTTGATAGCAGATAGAGTCTCTCCGCCTCCTGCTATAGAAAAACCATCTGATTTTGCAATTTCTTTAGATAGTTCTTCTGTTCCCTTTGAAAAATAATCATTTTCAAAAACTCCTAATGGCCCATTCCATAAAATAGTTTTTGAACTTAAAACTATATCTTGAATTTTTTGACTAACAAGTTGATCCAGAATCATTTCATTGATGCCAACATCAGAAATATTTTTTTCACTGATATTTTTACCTTCAAAAGTCTCTGAGGTAATGACTTTTTCTGGCAGTATTACTTTTCCCTTATCTAAAAGTTCCCTTGCAATAGCAATCATGGACTCCTCTATAAGAGATTGACCTACCTCATATCCTGCAGCTTTGATAAAAGTATTAGCTATCCCTCCGCCAACAATAACGTGATCAGCCTTAGAGTTAATATTCTTAATAAGCTCTAACTTTGTTGAAACTTTTGCACCGCCAATGATAGCGGTATAAGGCTTTTGAGTATTATTTAATGCTTTAGTAAGTGCATCGATTTCTTGTTCTAGCAGGATTCCTGAGCATGCTGCATTGGCATGAATAATGGATGAATGAGTAGATGCCTGCTCCCTATGAGAGGTTCCAAATGCATCAAAGACATAGAGATCTCCAAGATTACCAAGCTTATCTCCTAACTCTTCAGCATTTGCTTTTTCTCCTTCAAAAAACCTTATATTTTCAAGTAATTGGATACTGGAATTTCCTTGAAAAATTGCAGGATCTTCAATAGATTTAACTACTTCTACCTCCTGACCAAAAATCTCTGATGCTGCTTTGGCAACCGGTTTTAAGGAAAAGATTTCTTCGTACAAACCTTCTGTGGGTCTTCCAAGGTGGCTTACTAATAAAATTTTTGCGCCTTGATCTAAAGCATATCTTATAGTTGGAAGGCATGCCTTTATTCTAGTTAAGTCTTGAACATCTCCCTCCTTGATAGGCACGTTCATATCAACTCTTATAACAAGATTTTTATTGGTAATGTTTTTTAATGAAGATAATTTAATCATTAACTAATGATTTTGATAACTCAACAACATTTGCAGTTGTGAAACCAAAATGCTCAAGCAAAACATTAGCAGGAGCAGACTCACCAAAGGACTCAATGCCAAGGACTTTGTCACCCTTATTTAATATTTTGTACCAAGAGTTAGGATGCGACAGCTCAATAACAAGCGCTGGCAGGTCAGGCTTAATGACCTTTGATTGATAATCATCGCCTTGTTCTAAAAATACATCAAGACATGGCATTGAAATGACATTAGTTTTAATCCCATGCTCATTTAACAAAACATCTGATGCGTCTAGGGCTAGCTGTAACTCACTTCCAGATGCAATTAATGAGAGAGTTGCATCTCCCTCTTCTTTTATTAGGTAGCCTCCATTCTCAATTGCGTCTATCTGTTCTTTGGTTCTGCTAATAGCACTGGTATTTTGTCTACTTAAAACTAGGCATGTAGGAGAGCTTTCAGAAATGACAGCATTTTTCCAAGCAATTGATGTCTCAACAAGGTCTGCAGGTCTCCAATTATAAAGATTTGGAGTAGATCTTAGTGTAACTAAGTGCTCTACAGGTTGATGGGTAGGGCCATCTTCTCCAAGAGCTATGGAGTCATGCGTATATACAAATATGTTTGGTAACCCCATTAGTGCAGATAGTCTTACAGCATTTCTAGCATAGTCAGTAAATACAAGGAAGGTTGCTCCATATGGCTTGATGCCACCATGCAAAACCATACCATTCATAATTGCAGACATACCAAACTCTCTAACACCATAATTTATGTGATTGCCGGAAGGATTTTCATTTGAAAATGTTGAGCTTGATTTGGTAAAAGTATTGTTTGAAGGGGTAAGATCAGCTGATCCTCCAACAAGTTCTGGAAGCTCTTTGACAAAAAAGTCTAAGCATACCTGAGATGCTTTTCTTGTTGCCATTGAAGTATTTTCTGAATCACATTGATTAAGAAAATCAATGAATTTTTTATCGAAATCTTCTGGCATCTTAGAAGCAATTCTTCTTTTTAACTCTTCGTACTTTTCAGGATTGCTTGTTTTATATGCCTCCATTTCAGCATTCCATGATTCATTTAAACTAGTTCCCTTAGATTTTTGATCCCAAAAATCATAAATTGACTGCGGTAATTCAAACGGCGCATATTCCCATCCAAGAGCTTCTCTAGTTTTTACAATTTCTTCTTCGCCGAGAGGGGCACCATGAACATCTGATGTTCCAGATTTATTTGGGGAGCCAAAACCAATTGTTGTTCGACAGAAAATCATAGTTGGTTTTTCAGTCTCATTTTTTGCAGCAATAATTGCCTGATCTATTTCCTCAACGTTGTGACCATCCACTTCAATGGTTTGCCAACCATAACTATCAAATCTCATTACAGTATCATCAGTAAACCAATTTTCTATCTCTCCATCAATTGAGATTCCATTTTGATCATAAAAGCAGATTAGTTTTCCTAAATTATGTGTCCCAGCAAAAGAACATGCTTCATGGGATATTCCTTCCATAAGACAACCATCACCTAAGAATGCATAAGTAAAATGATTAATGGGCGAGTGTTCCTTAGAATTAAATTCAGCTGAAAGTATTTTTTCTGAAATTGCCATTCCAACAGCATTAGCAATCCCCTGGCCTAATGGTCCTGTAGTAGTTTCAACTCCACAATCAAGATCATACTCAGGATGACCGGGAGTTTTAGATTTTAATTTTCTAAAATCTTTAAGATCGTCCATCGAAATCTCATATCCCGTTAAATGCAATAAGCTATAGAGAAGCATTGATCCATGACCGTTGGATAAAACAAAACGGTCTCTGTTGAACCAATGAGGGTTTAAAGGATTATGATTTAAATGATTTTTCCATAATGCTGTTGCAATTTCAGCCATTCCCATTGGCATTCCTGGGTGGCCACTATTAGCTTTTTGTACAGCGTCTATAGAAAGAAATCTTAGGGCGTTTATAGATTCGGAGTGTTCCAATTTTTTTCCATTTATTAGAAATTTAATAAATAATAATAGTATTAACAGGAAATTAATAGATTAAATATAACTTTTTACTATAAAATACGCAGACACGTAATTTATCTTTTTTTTACACATAGTTTTTGTCAAAAAAAACGTACTTTGCATAACATCTTTAAGTAAATTGGAGAGAATAAAATGAGTTATATTTTCACATCAGAATCAGTTTCAGGAGGTCATCCAGATAAAGTTTGCGATCAAATTTCAGATGCAATATTAGATGCTTATTTAGCAGAAGATCCTAATAGTAGAGTTGCATGTGAAACTATGATTAAAAATAACATGGTCTATATTGCTGGAGAAATTACTTCTTTGGGTAGTCCTGATCTTGAACCAATTGTCAGAAAAACAATTAACGATATTGGATACAATAATGACGAGTATGGCTTCAATGGCGATACATGTGAATTTACTAATCTCGTATTCGAGCAATCACCAGACATTTCTCAAGGTGTCACTGAAGGTGAAGGAGAAAACTTAGAACAAGGTGCTGGTGACCAAGGGTTAATGTTTGGTTACGCATGTAAAGAGACTGATTCCCTTATGCCTCTTCCAATAGATTTATCTCACAAACTAGTAAAGAGACAGGCTGATGTAATGAAAAGTGGGGAAATTTCATGGCTTAGACCTGATGCTAAGAGTCAGGTGAGTGTAATTTATTCTGATGATGGAAAAACTATTGAAGGCTTATCAGCCGTGGTCTTGTCAACACAGCACGATGAAGACGTAACACAAGAAGAAATAAAATCTGAGGTCATGGAAAAAATTATAAAACCAATAGTTCCAGAAGAATGGCTTTTAGATTCTACAAATATATATATTAATCCAACAGGTAAATTTGTTATTGGGGGTCCTGTTGGTGATTGCGGACTAACGGGTAGAAAAATTATTGTTGATACCTATGGAGGTATGGCTAGACACGGTGGCGGAGCTTTCTCTGGTAAAGATCCATCTAAAGTTGATAGGTCTGCAGCCTATGCAGCGAGATATGTAGCAAAAAATATAGTTGCAGCCGGACTTGCTGACTATTGTGAGATTCAAGTCTCATATGCTATCGGTGTTGCAAAACCAACATCTATTCATGTTGAAACATTTAATAGTGAGAAAATTTCTAAGGAAGCTATTGTAAAAATAGTTGAAGAAGAATTTGATTTAAGACCTAAAAGCTTAATTAATATGCTTGATTTAAAGAGGCCCATATATTTGCCAACTGCTGCCTACGGGCATTTTGGAAGATCAGATATTGATCTTTCTTGGGAAAAAACTGATAAAGCTGCAGACATTGCACAATAAAATAAAATTAAAAAGGGAAATTAAAAATGGAAAATGACTATAAAGTAGCAGATATTAATCTTGCTGAATTTGGCAGAAGAGAAATTTCGTTAGCTGAAAATGAAATGCCGGCATTAATGGCTTTAAGGGATAAGTATCGTGACGAGCAACCACTTGCTGGTGCAAAAATAATGGGATGCATACACATGACAATCCAGACAGCTGTCTTAATGGAAACTCTTGTAGATCTTGGAGCTGAATTAAGATGGTCATCTTGTAACATTTTTTCTACACAAGACCATGCTGCTGCTGCAATGGCAGCAAAGGGAATACCGACATTTGCATGGAAGGGTGAAACTGAAGAAGAATACGAATGGTGTATAGAACAGACTATTTGTAAAGACGGTAAGCCATGGGATGCAAATATGATCCTTGATGATGGTAGTGATCTTACATCTATGGTTCATGCAAAATTTCCAGATATGCTAGAAAATATTCATGGTGTTTCAGAAGAAACAACTACCGGGGTGCACAGACTAAAAGAAATGCTTGAAAAAGGTGAGCTTAAAATTCCAGCAATTAATGTTAATGATTCAGTAACTAAAGCAAAAAATGATAATAAATATGGTTGTAGACATAGTCTTAATGATGCGATCAAAAGAGGTACTGACATGTTGTTATCAGGCAAGAAAGGTTTAGTAATAGGCTATGGTGATGTAGGTAAAGGCTCCGCAGCCAGCCTTGCACAAGAAGGAATGATTGTAAGTGTTGTTGAATCAGATCCAATTTGTGCCATGCAGGCGTGTATGGATGGTTTCGCAGTTGTTTCTTGTTATAAAGATGGCGTTGTTACAAGAAAGCCTGAAGATATAAATATGCAGGTCATGGGTGATATTGACTTAGTAGTTACTACAACTGGTAATGTGAATGTTTGTGATTCAGCAATGTTAACTACCCTAAAAAATACTGCTGTTGTTTGTAATATTGGCCATTTCGATAATGAAATAGATACAGCTTTTTTAAGAGATGAATTCTATTGGGATGAGATTAAACCACAGGTTCATAGAATTTTTAGAGATACAAAACCTGATGGAACACCAGATCTCTCAAGTAAAAATTACATAATACTTTTGGCAGAAGGTCGATTGGTAAACCTCGGTAATGCAACTGGCCATCCAAGTAGAATTATGGATGGATCTTTTGCAAACCAAGTGTTGGCGCAAATACATTTATTCAAACAAGGTTTTGCTAATATCAATGACGAAGATAGAAAAGCAGAAATGATTACTGTAGAAGTTCTTCCTAAAAAACTTGATGAAGAGGTTGCCTCGTTGATGGTTGCTGGTTTTGGGGGTGTAGTAACTAAGCTGACCAAAGATCAAGCTGATTACATCAATGTTCCTCAAGAAGGTCCATTTAAAGAAGAAAGCTACAAATATTAGTCTTAATCTGTGCAATTATGGGCATAATTGCCCATAATACGCACTATGAATTTAATCAAAAT
>VMBT01000455.1_pt1 | contig 26350 bp, 27 predicted proteins | sample 4404301 | NCBI WGS metagenome assembly VMBT01 (sample SAMN12238535, study PRJNA552566) | marine metagenome | isolation source: Coastal seawater | place: USA: coastal Georgia, Sapelo Island | collected 2008-08/2009-08
GACACTCTTAAATAGTCGATTTTACGTTTAAATTGATCAGCCAGCATTTTCTATTAATTCTAAGTTTATGAACATTAAATCTATAACTTTTTTTCCAACATTCTCAAAGTTAATTGTAACTTTGCCATTAATACATGACTGAACTTGACCTATGCCCCAACTGGGTTGTGATGGACATCTAACTAGCGCACCAGGGATAAAATCGTTAAAAATCGGGCTATTTTCCATGTTTGTTCTTGTTAAGTAAGTACAATTATTTACTATTTATAATAGAATCATGGATAAAAAAGACAATTTAAACAAATTAAAAACAGTTATTAGTAGCATCGAGAAATCTTATGGAAAAGGCTCCATAATGATGCTTGGAAAAAAAGATGAAGATATGGGTAATGTTGATGTTTATTCAACAGGTTCCTTAGGCTTAGACATAGCTTTAGGTATAGGCGGATTGCCCAAAGGAAGAGTTGTAGAAGTTTATGGTCCAGAAAGTTCGGGTAAAACTACCTTAACACTTCATGTAATAGCAGAAGCTCAAAAGATGGGCGGAACATGTGCCTTCATTGATGCTGAACATGCTCTTGATCCTGGTTATGCAAAAAAACTTGGTGTCAATATAGATGAACTTTTGATTTCACAACCTGATACTGGAGAACAGGCTTTAGAAATAGCTGATACTTTAGTTAAGTCAGAGGGAATAGACCTTTTGGTCATAGACTCTGTAGCTGCTTTGGTGCCTAGAGCAGAACTTGAAGGCGAGATGGGAGACTCACTTCCAGGTCTTCAAGCTAGATTAATGAGTCAAGCTCTTAGAAAATTAACTAGCTCTATTTCAAAAACTAATACAATGGTCGTTTTTATTAACCAATTGAGAATGAAGATAGGTGTAATGTTTGGAAGCCCAGAAACTACCACAGGCGGAAATGCGCTTAAATTTTACTCTTCTGTTAGACTTGATATTAGAAGAATTGGTGCCATTAAAGACAAAGATAACATTATCGGTAATCAGACTAGGGTAAAAGTAGTCAAAAATAAAATGGCTCCACCTTTTAAGCAGGTTGAATTCGATATTATGTATGGAGAAGGAATTTCAAAAATTGGTGAAATTATCGATTTGGGTGTTCAAGCTGATATTATTGATAAATCTGGCGCTTGGTATTCCTATAAAGATGAGAAGATCGGCCAAGGCAGAGAAAACACAAAACAGTTTTTAAAAGACAATCCAGCTCTATTAGAGGAAATTGAGACAAGGATTAGGTCAAATTCTAACACTGTCGAAGAATTAATGATCGATCCACCGGCTTTACCCGACGATACTCCTGAAAAAAAAACTGAAGAATAAGTATTAATTTTCAAATAAATTAATCTATATTGCTAGGTTATGATTTCTAACCAGGTAAGAAATACTTTTATTGATTATTTTAAAGATCAAGGACACTCCCATGTGAGTTCTAGTTCTCTTGTTCCAGATAATGACCCAACTCTAATGTTTGCTAACTCTGGAATGGTTCAATTTAAGAATGTATTTACCGGATTAGAACAACGATCTTATACAAGAGCTACAACCTCACAAAAATGTGTAAGAGCAGGTGGTAAGCACAATGATTTAGAAAATGTAGGTTTTACCACAAGACACCATACGTTTTTTGAAATGCTTGGTAACTTTTCATTTGGTGACTATTTCAAAGAAGAGGCAATTTATTTTGCTTGGGATTTAATTACAAAAAAATATGAAATTAACCCGGATAAACTTTTAGTTACTATTTACCATGACGATGAACAGGCTGAAAAATACTGGAAAAAGATTGCTAAATTACCTGATAGTAGAATTATTAAGATCTCTACCTCAGATAATTTTTGGTCCATGGGAGATACTGGCCCATGTGGTCCTTGCTCTGAGATCTTTTACGATCATGGAGAGAAATATTTTGGTGGACCTCCAGGTTCTCCTGACGAGGATGGTGACCGTTTCATTGAGATATGGAATTTAGTTTTTATGCAATATGAGCAGATTGACCCTCAAAAAAGAATAGATTTACCAAAACCTTGTGTAGATACAGGAATGGGATTGGAAAGAATTACTGCTCTTCTTAATGGAAGTAATGATAATTATTCATCTGACTTGTTTACCAATATTATTAATGCTACTCAGGAATTCATTAAAACAAAAATAACTGAGGAAAACAAAGCAAGTTTTAGGGTTATCGCCGATCATTTAAGAGCATCTTCGTTTTTAATTGCCGATGGTGTAATACCTTCAAATGAAGGAAGAGGTTATGTTCTCAGAAGGATTTTACGAAGAGGTATTCGTCACGCTTATACCTTAGGCTCACGGGACCCTTTATTTTCAAAAATATTCAAAGATCTTCAAAATTTAATGAGCGGGTTTTACGATGAACTCAATGTTAGAGCCGATCTAATCACGGAGACTTTACAAGATGAAGAAGTTAGATTCCGTGAAACTCTGACCAAAGGGTTAGACATATTATCCCAAGAAATTCCAAATATTAAAAATAATACATTGGATGGCAAGGTAGCTTTTAAGTTATATGATACTTTTGGATTTCCTCTTGATTTAACTCAAGATTTTTTAAAATCAAAAAATATAGTTATTGATACTGAGTCTTTTAATCAAGCTATGGAGGCACAGAAAGAAGAGGCCAGAGCCTCATGGAAAGGCAGTGGAGATACCGCAACTCAAAAAATATGGTTTGAGTTAGCAAAAAAATATAATCCAACAAATTTTAATGGTTATGAAAAAAATAGAATTGACTCCAAAATCATATCTATTTTAGAAAATTTCAATGAGGTCGATTACTTAGAAGACCAGTCAAGTGAGGGAGGCATTATTATTACTGAAAATACATGCTTTTACGGCGAGTCAGGTGGCCAAGTAGGTGATACAGGTACAATTAAATCAAAGAATGGGGAATTTTTAGTAACGGATACAAAAAAAACTCCCCAAGGTATTTTTATTCATTTTGGAAAATTAATTTCAGGAAGTATGAAAGTAGGCGAAGATGTAGATCTCTCCATCGATGAGGAAAGAAGATCTTTAATTATGAAAAATCACTCAGCTACCCATCTTCTTCATGCAGCTTTAAGAAATACATTAGGAAATCATGTTGCTCAAAGAGGCTCTTTAGTAAATTCTGAAAAGTTAAGATTTGATTTTAGTCATAATAAACAAATATCCTCGGATGATATAAATAAGATTCAAGATGAAGTAAATTCAGTAATCAAAACTACTTCAAGATCTAATATAGAAATTAAATCTCAAGAGGATGCGATTAAAGCAGGTGCGATAGCATTATTTGGTGAAAAATATGGAGATGAAGTAAGAGTTGTCACTCTTGGATCTAAAAACAATAATCCATATTCTATAGAATTATGTGGAGGTACTCATGTAAATGATGTTACTGAAATTAGTAAGTTTCTTATTATTAATGAAGAGTCCGTTTCTTCGGGCGTTAGAAGAATTGAGGCCCTTACATTTGATAAAGTTGATGAATATCTTTCACTTAGAAGTAAAGAAAAAGAGAAATTAGAAATCCAACAAAATCAAAATATAAATGATTTAGAAAAACAAATTAAAGACCTATCTGGTCAGATAAATTTTCAAGATAGCAACAAAACTGTTTACATTAAAAAATTAGAAAATTATTTAAATACTTTAAAAAATAAATCAATTTTATCTAGCGATAGTAATAATCAAATTACTGTTGATGAAATTAATGGCGTCAATTACATAACTCAAGTTATTGAAGGTCTCCCACCAAAAGAATTAAGGTCTGTTTATGATAAGTTTAAATCTGAAAAACAGAACTCTATTCTTGCTTGCATAACTATTAATGAAGATAAAGTATCTATTATCATTGGTTTGACTAAAGATTTAATTGATAAATACGATGCTAGGATTTTGATCAAATCCTCATTTGATCATCTTGGCTCAAAGGGTGGTGGGGGAAGAGTGGATTTTGCCCAAGCTGGTGGAGATCAAAAAAGCAATATAAATCAGGCTTTTTCTAGCATTCGAGAGCAAATTTAGGCAAGTTTTTTTTGCAGATTTACATCTAAACAACTTAAAAAATCTTCTGTATTCATCCATTTGGTATCAGGGCTTACAAGAATTGCTAAATCTTTTGTCATTTGTCCAGACTCCACTGTTTCGATGCATGTTTTCTCCAAGTTATTAGCAAAATTCATTAAATCCTGATTGTGATCAAACTGACCTCTGAAATATAAACCTTTAGACCATGCAAAAATTGATGCAATTGGGTTGGTAGAAGTTTTTTCACCTTTTTGATGCTGTCTATAGTGTCGTGTTACTGTGCCATGAGCAGCCTCTGACTCTATCGTTTTGCCATCTGGTGTCATGAGTACGCTCGACATCATACCAAGAGATCCATATCCTTGCGCGACAGAGTCTGATTGAACATCTCCATCGTAATTCTTACAAGCCCAAACAAATTTTCCACTCCATTTCATTGCTGAAGCAACTAAATCATCAATTAAACGATGCTCATAAATTATATTATTTTCCTCAAAACTTTTTTTGAACTCAGCATCAAAGACTTCTTGGAATAATTCTTTAAACCTTCCATCATATTTTTTTAGAATTGTATCTTTAGTAGATAAATAAACTGGCCATTTCAAATTTAAACCATAATTGAAACAAGCTCGAGCAAATCCTCTAATGGAATCATCTAAATTATACATGGATAGCGCAACACCATTATTTTGAAATTGAAATACTTCTTCTTCAAAAGTTTCACCTTCTTCAGAAACGAATTTTAAATAAAGTTTTCCTGGCTTAGTAATTTGCATTTCTGTTGCTCTGTATTGATCACCAAAAGCATGTCTGCCAACTACTATAGGATCATCCCAAGTTCGAACAATTCGAGGAATATTTTGACAAATAATAGGCTGCCTAAAAACAGTTCCATCTAGTATATTGCGAATAGTCCCATTTGGAGATCTCCACATTTTTTTCAAATTAAACTCACTCATTCTATTGTCGTCTGGAGTAATGGTTGCGCATTTTACACCTACACCATATGTCTTAATAGCATTCGCAGCATCGATAGTAATTTGATCATTGGTTTCATCTCTTTTTTGAACAGAGAGATCATAGTATTTAAGGTCTATATCTAAATAAGGCAGGATTAATTTCTTTTTAATGAAATCCCATATAATTCGGGTCATTTCATCACCATCGAGCTCTACGACGGGATTTTTAACTTTGATTTTTGACATGTTTTGAAGACCTTACATATAACAAATAAAATAGGTAAAAAAAATCTATTTTATTGATCAAATAATGCATTTCAGATATTAATTCACCCCTATGTACTTTCGTTTTCATAAAGAGGTTTCTGCTGCTTTAATTATACTTTTTTTATTAGTGGTCTTTTTTTACTTTATCTACAAACCACTTTTTATAATTTCACTAATTTTATTAATCTTCACATTTTATTTTTTTAGAGATCCTGAAAGAGTCGTTCCAATAGGTAATGATATTTTGGTTAGTCCTGCAGATGGTTTGATTACTAACATAACAGAAATAAAAGAAGGAAAAAAACTTTATACAAAAGTTTCTATATTTCTTAGCATCTTTAATGTTCACATTCAAAGACTCCCAATTTCAGGAGAGGTTACTAAAGTTGACTATATTGAAGGTAAGTTTATCAATGCCACTTTAGATAAAGCTAGTGATGAGAATGAAAGACTAAAAATAACAATAAAAAATGGAAATAATCTAATTTATGTTACTCAAATTGCCGGTCTAATCGCAAGAAGAATTGTTAATTATGTAAAACCCAATGAAAATATCAACCAAGGTGAAAGATATGGTATAATCAAATTTGGAAGTAGAGTTGATATCGAATTTCCCAACAATTTTAAGTTATTGGTTAATGAAGGGCAGCAATGTATCGGTGGAGAAACTATAATTGCGCAGGATTTAAAATCTAAGTTAACCCAAAGAGAATTTAAAAAAATCTAAATAAATTAATCTATGAGAGAGTACCCTTTTATAAGATTCATACCTAATATGATCACAATGATGTCTTTAATAGCAGGCATTTCATCAATAAAATTTTCTATACAGGGTAATTGGAAATTAGCTGTATTGATGATTATGTTGGCAGCTTTTTTTGATTTTTTTGATGGTTGGGTTGCAAGAAAATTAAAAAAATCAAGTCAATTTGGAGCAGAACTAGACTCATTGTCAGATTTTATAAGTTTTGGTCTTGCCCCATCTCTATTAATTAATCTTTGTTATACTTTTGAACTAGGACGAATAGGTTGGATCTTTAGCTTGTTTTATACAGTTTGTGCCGCATTAAGATTGGCAAGATTTAATATCGAAAACATGAAAGAACAATCTAAGACTTTTGTGGGTATCCCTTCTCCTGCCGCCGCAGGAATAATAATGATACCGATGTACCTTGCTTTTATTGATTTTCAGTATTTTCTTATAAATGAAGAAATTTTATCAGCTTTCTTGGTTGTTTTTTCAGGAGCAATGATGATAAGCAGAGTTCCTACACCTTCATTAAAGAACATTAAATTAAATTCTCTTTATTTTAGATTTGTTGTGATCTTTGTGGTATTAGTCCTAATCTTTTTGATAACGTATTTTTGGCAAACTACTCTCATAATAGCTATAGCCTATTTAGCGTTAGCTATATTTAACTTGTTTTTTTACTTTTTTAGATTTTTCAACCCTGTCGCCAGATAAAAATCTAGACTTAATCATTAAGGCTGCAGGAGTAACCAATAAAGTCAATAAAGTTGAAAAAAGTAAACCAAAAATAATTGCTCTAGATAAATCTACCCACCATTGAGTATCAGGGGAATTGTAAGTATATTCAAGGTTTACAAAATCGATATTAATTTTTAAAGCCATCGGCATTAAACCCAAGACAGTAGTTGTTGTTGTTAATAAAACAGGCCTTAGTCTTTGAGCGCCAGTCATCAATAGTGCCTCTTTGGCATCCTTTGTTTTTTTAAATAACCTGTCAAAAGTATCGATTAAGACAATATTATTATTAACCACAATTCCCGCTAAAGAAATTACGCCAATTCCACTCATTACTATCCCAAAAGGTTGTTGAGTTATTAATAATCCTAAAACAACACCAACAGTTGACATAATAACAGCAAACAATATTAAGATTGCGCTACTAAAACTGTTGAATTGAGTAAGCAAAATTACTCCCATTAAGAAAATAGCAATCATAAAAGCTTTTTGAAGAAAATCTTGTGATTGTTTTTGACTTTCATCCTCCCCTTTAAAGGAGACTTTTACCCTAGGGTCAATATCCGCAGAGTTAAACTCAGGTAAGTCTAGACCAAAGTTGTTGGGTATATCAAATTTTTGAATTCCAAGCCAATGTTTGATTAGCCTTACATAAGCGTCAGTTTGATAAAATCTAACCACATCTGATTTTATGGTTTCAATTCTATTCTGATCAACCCTGACTAAATTTCCAGTCTCCTGAGTCGTTTCTATTTCAGTAAAATTTGAAATCGGAACATATCCTGAGGAGGTAGGGATTTTAATGCTATTTAGCTGGTCTATAGTTCTTTGATTTTCAGGAAGGCGTAAATAAATGGGGATGGATTCATCACTGTCATCAGGTCTAAATTCGCTGAGTTTTAAACCCCCTGTTATTAATTTTATAGTATTTCCTATAATGGCAATACTAGCGCCATATTTAGCAGCCTCTTCACGGTTGACATAGAGTTGATACTCAATACTAGGTGAGGGCAGGGAAGTCTCTAGATCTTTTAAACCCTGAATATTGGATAAATATTCTTGAATTCTTTTTACCTCTGAAATAGTGATCGCAGGATCATTGGACGTTAAATTAATTTCGATAGGCTTTCCCCTTGGAGGACCAGCCCTTTGGGTTCGGGTTTCAACTTTTATTCCGGGTATAGTAGAGGTTGCTTCTCTGATTTCTGATATTAATACATCAGCTTTTCTTCGTTTATCCCAATCCTTAAACTCAATATCAATAAATCCAATGATATCAGGAGAACTTTCTTGTCTATTAGAAACATTACCAGAAGTGGTGTAAATAGACTCAAATTCATTATTTTGAGTTTGAAGTTGGATAATTTTTTGTTCTACATTTCTCACTAATTGATCTTTTTCAATTACAGAGAGATTACCAGTCGCATAAACGATTACTTTTGTATTTTCTGCCTCAACAGAGGGAAAGAAGATTACACCCTTCCCATATTTTCCATAAGCAGCATAGATACCAATAAGTAAAGATATGGCAACAACGGCAATTTTTAGTGGATGATTAATACATATCTTTAAAATGAATAAATAAATTTTTGTAAAAAAACCTACTTTTGTAATATCAGTTAAATCTTCATCTTCATCAGCACTAATTTTTGGAATTGAGATTGTTTGAAGGAACCCCCTGCCTTTTATAAATTTAAATGTTTTATAAATAATAAATGCGATGGCAATTGAAGCCAGAGCTTTGATACCTAAGTTTAAATACTTATCAAACTGGAATTTGGATAAAAAGGAATAGGTAATAAAATTAATTATTCCAAATAAAACAATAGGTATAAAAAAGAAAAAGAAAAGATTTCTTATTTTATATGATTGTGTTCCGATAATAGGAACAACAATCAGAGCCATTACAAGACTGGAGCTAAGCACTGATATTACAGTAATAGGTATATATTTCATAAATCCTCCAGTAGTTCCTGGCCAAAATAATAGTGGAACGAAAACCGCTATTGTCGTTAAAGTTGATGCGATGATAGGCAATGACATCCTTGATGCGGCTTTAATATATGCATCAGCTAATCCCATACCCTCTTGAATTTTTCTCTGAGCGTATTCCACAACTACGACTGCCCCGTCAACTAAGAGACCAACAGATAAAATTAGTCCAAAAAGAACAACCATATTGACAGTGAAGCCTAAGGTGTAAAGCACAAGTATTGCAGATAGAAATGAACCTGGAACAGCAAGGCCGACAAGAAGACTAGAGCGAATACCTAAAAAGATAATCACAACGCTCATGACTAAAAGAATAGAGAAAATGACGTTATTTTGTAAATCTCCCAGCATATTTTTTATGTTAATGGACTCGTCTCCAGAGAAAGTAATGTTAATTTTTGAAGGCAATGACTTTTGCTCTTCAGCTACTAGCGCTCTCACTTGGTTTACTGTTTCAACAATGTTAGCGCCAATTCTCTTTGAAATTTCAAGAGTGAAAGCTGATTGATCATTAAGTCTTGCAAATTTTTCAGGATCTTTAAAAGTTCTTTTTAGAGAAGCTATATCTTTAAATTTAATTGTTTTTTTGTCATTAACTTTGATGGGGGTATTGAAAATATCATTTAAATTTTCATACAAGCCTGGAATTTTGATTACAAATCGACCATCACCAGTATCTAAATTTCCAGCAGAGACAACTTGATTGTTGGATCGAACAAAACTTAAAATTTCATTTAGATTAAGACCATAAGCTTCTATTTTATTTTGATCTATTATTATATCTAATTGCTCTTCTCTTTCTCCGCCAATTTCTACTTCTAATACGTTTGGTAAAGATTGAATTTTATCTTTTAAATCATTAGAAATTTTTTTGAGTAAAAACTCTGAGGCATCTCCGCTAATAGAAACAACTAGAATGGGGAAGAGGCTAATATTAACTTCACTAACCTTAGGTTCATCCGCATCATCGGGCAAATCAGATTTTGCACGATCAACTTGTTCTCTAGTATCAAGTAAGGCTTGGTCTGGGTCAAATCCAGCATTAAATTCTAATAAAATATTACCACCACTTTGATAGGAGGTACTCGTCATCTCTTTTTTACCCTCTATGTTTGAAATTTCGTCCTCAACTGGTTTTATCAGAAGTTTCTCAGAGTCTTCAGGACTTATGCCAGTTAAACCTAGTGAGACATATATATAAGGAAGGTTAACGTCAGGAGAAGATTCCTTTGGAATATTATTAAATACAAGTGATCCGGATAAGATAATAAATAAAAAGATAGATATAGTTGTTCTGTAATATTGACTAGCGATATTGACTAAATTCATTTTGCTTTTATTCGAAATTTACTTTTTCACCATTTGACACGTATTGTTGGCCAACGATTATAATTTTTTCTTTTTCACTTAAACCAGTTACTAACATATACTCAGAAGTATCTTCAATAATTGTAATATCTTTGAATTCAACCTCATTGCCTTTAGTTATTACTTTTACTCCTAGCTGACCTTCTTCGCCTAAGGCGAGTATCGAAGGAGAAATTTTGTGAGCTAACACCTCACCTTTATTTATAGAGATCATAGATGAGAGTCCATCTTTGTACCTAAGATCTTTATTTTTAACTTTAACAACAATTTCAAAAGTTTTTGTCTCTGGATCTGAAATTGGAGACACATAATCAATGAAACCCTGTACTTCTTCTCCCAGGATAGTTACATCAACTTCATTTTTAGTTGATATATTAAGTATTTCATTTTCATTGATATATCCATAAATCTCAAGAGAAGATAGATCAATTAACTCATAAACTCTCTCACCAGGCATAACTAATTCTCCAGCAATTTTATGATTATCTAACAAGATTCCGTCAAAAGGTGCATAAAGTGCAATCTTTTTGAATTCACTTTCTGAGAGAAGGTCAAGTTTATAGAGTTCTAAATTTGTATTGTATTCATCAAGCCTAATAACAAGATCATTTTTATTTACGAAAGTTCCCGCTTTTTTTAAAACCTCTTCTACGGTAGTCATGATTTCAGATTTTACTTCAATTCTTTGATGGGCTTCTGTAGTAGAACTGAATTCAATACTGTCTTTAATAACAAAAGCCTCTGAGTCTAACACTTGGACAGTAAATAATTGAACTTCACTATTTTTATCAGACTCACCCCATTCAGAGGCAAAAAGAGGTGAAACAAAAAAAAATATTGCTAAAAAAATTTTAGTAATAGAGTTTGTCATGATGTAATGTTGGCTTTCTATGAATATATGTAGACGAATTCATATCAGATTATAAATAAAATGAAACAATGGTATAAAAATAGAAAAAAAGACCATTTTTACCAACTAGCTAAGAAAAATGACCTTATTTCTAGGGCATATTACAAATTAGAGGAAATTGACAAAAAGCATCAAATTATCAAGAAATCATCTAAAGTATTAGATATTGGATGTTGTCCTGGTGGATGGACTCAATATGTTCTCAATAAAAGTGGTAATCAAAGTGTAGTTGGAGTTGACATCCTTCCCATAGAAGAAAAATTTGATAATAATTTTACTTTTTACAATTTTGATTTGAACGAGTTTGATAAAATTTCTGATCTCTTTGTCTCTAAAAATTATTTTTTTGATGTAATTATATCAGACATAGCCCCAAACACATCTGGTAATCAATTTCTAGATCAAGCAAATAGTTACAATTTAAGTTTTTTATCTTTTCAATTTATTAAATCTTTCTTAAAACCAGGTGGTTTTTTCTTAGTAAAAAATTTTCAGGGTGAGGATACAGAACAATTATTTAAAGAAATTAAATTTCAATTTAACAAAGCAATGTATGTCAAGCCCAATGCTTCAGACAATAAGTCTAAAGAAATTTATATTTTAGGTTTAGAAAAAAAATAATTGTTAAGCCAGATATTTAATGAAGACAAGTTACTAAAAACTTTTCTTTTATTATTATAAGATACTTCGAAAAATTCTCGATCATATTTATTTGAATAATTAATTTTGATAATGGGAAAAGAAAAGTTTGATTTATAAAAAGTAATATTAGTTTTAGAGTGTTTTGAGTCAGCCGTTTGGATGGAATAATTTTTCCAAATATTTTTAGATAAGCCGTAAGAGTAGGTATTAAGTAAATATTGAAATGTTTTTTTTGGGATAGAATAATTAGAATTAGTATTTAAGTTTATAATTTTCAATATATATTAAGATAAATGGTACTCTTAAATTCTTCAAGTTGTAATTTTGGTTGGAAACCTGAAAATTTTGAATTTACTGGCTTAAAAGGGAATAAAAATTCTCTCTATGATATGACTGGTTTAAATGGAATTTTAATTATGTTTATTTGTAATCATTGTCCCTATGTTAGATCTATTGAAAAAAAGATAGCCATTGAAACTTCTCGCCTCAAGGAGATAAAAGTTAATTCATTAGCTATTATGTCTAACGACCAATCTGCTTATCCTGAGGATAGTAATTCTAATCTGTTGGAGCAGATTTCAAGGGCTAATTTTGATTTTGAGTACATAGTTGATAGCGATCAGTCAATTGCCAAAAATTTTGAAGCCTTATGCACTCCAGAATTCTATTTTTTCGATAAAGACTTAAAATTACATTACAGAGGTAGGCTAGACTCTAATGGAAAAGATCCAGAAATGGGAGAACCAGAGCTATATTATGCTATTGAAGAAGTAATTGCTAAGGGGTATTGTTCCTCACAACAAAGCCCAAGTATGGGATGTTCAATTAAATGGAAAAGTTAATTACTAAAAGAAATATATTTATTGCATCTGGTCTAGGAATATTGCTCATCATACTTGCATATTTCTTTCTATTAAATTCAAATAAAGAAACAGAGAAGTATTTCGATATTTATCTTGCTAACCTTTATAATGAAGATACTCAAGGGATTGATCAAAAAATGGAATATCTATCTAATATCTCAGATCCAAATGTTTCTTTTTTTGCTGATCTAAATTTAGCTTCTATAGAAAATTTAGATAAATATGAAAAACTTGAGAGGGATATAATTCTTTTAAAAAAAGCTATTGTTGATTTAGACTCTGAAACTTTAAAATCATTATCCCAAGATGAAAATTTTATCTTTAGTGACATTGCAAAAATTTATTTTCTTAATTTAGATATAAATAATTTTGATTTAATTTATCGAGATAATAGTGAAGAGATTGATAATTTTTTCATCAAGGCTATCAGTCGATTAAAAAATGAAAATAGTTAAGCTTATCGGCTTTTTACTTCTCCTTTCATCATGTAACCAATATTTAGGAACAGTAGAGCCTGATTATATTCCTAAAAATGAAGTCGAAGAGGTTTTTTTGAATAAAACACTGACCTTAGAAAGCAATGATGAATTCAAAATAGGTAAGGTTTTATACCCTGATAATAAGAAGTTTGATTTGAATAAACCATTCGAAATAAAAAAAATTGCCAATATTGATAAAAAATCACAATTCTTGATTTTAGAAAATGAAATTTATTACAATAAGAAAAATGATTTACTTTCAATTACCAAAACAGATTTCAAAGAAAATAATAGTTATGAAATTGAGATTAATAAAGATGAAGAAATTATTCTCATTTCATCTTTAGATAGCGAACTATATATTTTAACTAATAAAGGTAAGGTATTTAAATCTACACAAAATGGTTTTGAGATAATTTTAGATTTACAAGTTTTTCTTAGTCAAAACACTATCACCCAATCTTCTAAAATCATCACTTTTAGTGTTTTTGGAGAAATCATTGAAATTAACCTAGAAAATAACACTTTTGTTACAACTGGAAATTTTGCTATTAATCATGGAATAACAAACTCCTCAAACACTTACCCTTATAATAATAGCAATGTTATTCTTTATAATTCTGGAACTTTAATTTTTTTAAAACAAACTGATAACATTCCCGAAACTAATTATTACTTGGAGGATTTGAATATTCTTTCTCAAGTGGGTACATTTGAAGAATTCTTAGATACTCCTTTTAATATTGATAACTTTTTCTATTTTATAGAAAAAAAAGGTTTGATATCTATTTTTAATCCTATTACTTCCGAAATATCATGGGAAACAGACATCTCTAGCCCCATAGTTGATTATTTTATCGATGATGAAAAAAACTTATTTATTTTAACGTTTAATAAGATTTTTATTTTCTCATCTCAGGGTTATTTGCAAAAAGAAATTGCCCATAGTCAAGAAAATCCTTTTAGTTTTTGGACAGATGGTGAAAACCTATTTTTAGCCAATCAAGATGGTATCAGCGTTATCAATTTTAAAGGTGAATTAATTAATTCAGTTAAAGAAAAGTTTACAGATTTTTTAAAGTTTTTTGAAAGTAATAATCAATATTATTTTGTAGATAGTAGAAATCTTTATACACTCAGTGAATAATTACTTTATTATTGGAAAAGTAAATGAGGGTAAATCTCATTTATTTAATCTTTTTTCTAAAAATCATAGAACTATTTCAAACCCTTTAGAAAACACAACTGTAGACATCATTAGAAAAGAAATTTCTATTAAAAATTTTCACTATTACTTATACGATACTCCAGGATTTTATAATTTATCTGATTTTAAAGAAATATATAAAAGAATTAGTGATTTAAAAATTTCAAATATAAAATTTATCTATCTTTCAGAAATTTTTACTGAAGAAGATTTGAAAATTTGCAAATTCATCAACTCGATAGGTATAAATATATATTTTTTCAACTTTAATCAGTTAGACTTTTCAAATTTAATTCCAAATTTATTTTCAAAAATTTTTGCTAATCAAAAAGATAATTTTGGAGAATTATATAATTTTCTTGCAAGTCAAAATTCAATAGATGATGAGAGTTCTATTAAACAAGAAACGAGCACAATAGTTATTTTTGGTAAAGAAAATACAGGTAAATCAACATTATTTAATAAGATTACAAATATTCAATTATCTAAAACATCTCCAAATCTTCATACAACAAGAGACTCTGTTAATTGGGATATAAATTATAAAAAAGAAATCTTGCGCTTTATTGATACAGCAGGCTTTATTAGAAGTAGATCAAACAGAAGAAATAATGATTTTGAAAAATTTTCAATTATTCAGTCAGAATATTTTATAAAAAATGCTTCTTTGATAGTTTTATTACTTGATGCTACTTCAGAGTCAAAGTTAGACCTTTCGCTAATTGGGTCACTCTCAAAAAGAAACAAGCCGTTTTTAGTGCTCGTAAATAAAATGGATCTAATTAGTGAGAAAAATATATATCAAAAAAAATTTCTAGACTATTTATCTAATAATCATAATTACTATAGTTCTTTGAATATCCATTTTATTTCTGCAATAAATCTATCAAAATCTAAAATACTTGATTTAATCTATGGACATTTAAATAATAAATTCTTTTTTAAAACTTCATATCTAAATAAGATTATTAAGCCTATTAATGGAGAACTTGGTAAAATTCAAAAAAACTCTAAGGAATTTAAAATTTATTTTATAACTGCTTTTACTGTCAATCAGAAAAACTATTTTAAAATTTCATGTAATTTTAACAAAAAAAATATTAAGCCACACGTAAAGAGCTTCTTGTCTAAGATCTTAATTAGAGAATTAAATTTAAAAGGTATTAACTTTAATTTAATTTTTTAATTCTATATTGTATTTTTTTGAAAGATCTTTTTGTAAAACCTTTAAATAATTTTTTAGTGACAAACTAAAGTTATTTTGATGAATTTTAAAATGACTTTCATCTTCTAAAATTAATTCAATTTTAATATTTGCTGAAAAATTTTGAATTAATAAATTTATAAAAAAAATTAGATTACCAAGTGTCTGATAATTTTTTTTAATCATTTCATAGTCATATTGATATGAAATCATATTCAAATCATAATTATGATTAATAATTTTAATGTTATTGATTTCTCCAAATTCTTGATTAACTACCTGTGATGCCTTTATATAATCATCTATTTTGAGATAATCTATTTGAAGTTGTTTATTAATAAATTCACCTTTCCAACTATCATCCTCGGAAATTAAGATATTATTTTCTTCTTCTGAATATTTTATTTCCCCGTGGTAGTGAATAATTAAACTATTCCTCAAACTAGTTTAATTTGTTCTTTTTGTTGTTTTTTTAATGTTTGGTCAATTAGAGGTACTGGGTAATTTTTCGTAAAACAAGCATCACAGTAACCGCTATTTCCATTTACTGCTTTATAAAGACCATTTAAAGAAAGATATTGTAAGCTATCTACTTCAAGGTAATTTTTTATTTCTTCTAGATTTTTAATATTAGCTATTAGATTGTCTTCATTGGGCGTATCTACACCATAATAGCAAGATCCAATAATAGCGGGTGAGGCAACCTTGAAATGTATCTCTTTTACCCCAGCATTTTTTAAAAGACTTACAATTTTTTTGCTAGTTGTTCCTCGAACAATTGAGTCGTCAATTAAGGTAATGGACTTACCTTTTAGCAATTTAAGATTCACGTTATGTTTCATTTTGACAGCTAAATCTCTTAATTCCTGTTTAGGTTGTATGAATGATCGACCCACATAGTGATTACGAATAATCCCAAGTTGAAAGGGTATCCCAGAAGCCTCAGAGTATCCAATAGCAGAAGCCAAACCAGAGTCAGGAACAGGAATTACAATATCGGAATTATTTTCTTTTTTTTCTAAATATAATTCCTTTCCAATATTAATTCTGGCCTCATAAACATTCTGATTAAGAAAATTTGAGTCTGGTCTTGCAAAATAAATATATTCAAAAATACAAAATTTTTTATCAACCTTATTGGCTATAGAAAATGATCTTGTGCCTTTATCATTAATTAAAAAAATTTCTCCAGGATTAATTTCTCTTTCAAAAGTAGAATTAATAATATCAAGGCCACAGGTCTCAGATGAAATAACGTAGCCACTATCTTTTTTTCCAAGTACAAGAGGTCGTATGCCATTAGGATCTCTGATAGCTATTATTTCATCGTTATAGGTAATAATTAATGAGTAAGCACCTTCTACTTTTCTGAGTGCATCTTGAATTTTTTCAATAATATTAGTCTCTTTACTTTTGGCTATAAGATGAAGAATAACTTCTGTATCCATATCGGATTGAAAAATACAACCATCTTCAAGTAAAATTTGTTTTAAATAATGGGCATTAGTGATATTGCCATTATGGGATATGGAAATGATGTCTTTGTTAATTTGAGCATATAAAGGTTGAATATTTTTTTCTTCGCTACCACCAAATGTAGAGTATCGATTATGACCATTTGTAACTTTAGGATTTTCAATTTGTTCATGGTCAAATCCCGCATAAACTTCAGAGACTTTACCAATGCCTTTTTTGAATGAAAACTGGCCATTATCTTGAAAATAAAATATTCCTGAAGCCTCTTGTCCTCGATGTTGCAGAGCGTGAAGACCTAAAATATTAGAATAAACAGCATCCTTTATATTGTATGTCCCAAAAACTGCACAATGGTCGATAAATCTATCTTGATTAATATAACTCATTAGATTTTTTTGATTTCTTCTCAGGGACTTTATCATCATTTTTTTCATTAATATTTAAATTATTTTCAGTTTTTTTATTTAATAACTTTTCATAAAAAGAGATATTAAACTCAATGATGGGGTTATTGACTTTTATGTGTTTATTGAGAAAGATTGAAAAGGAAATATAAAAAAGAAAAGTAAATATCAAGAGCCCATATATAGCTCCAACAATAATATCTATAATTTTAAATTCTAATTGTGTTGGAGATTTAATATTGATTGCCTTTTCTAGAATAGAGTAGGTAATATAAACCAATAAAAATAAAATTATAAAGATGATAATCTCAAAAAAAATTTTATTTGAGTCTGCTAGATTATTGAAAAATTCAATATCTAATTCAGCCAAAAAATAATTCGATGCTCTTTTGTAGAATAAAAAAGGAATAGAAACTGATAAAAGTATTTTTAAGCTATAATTAATAGACTTAGTCGCCCCTTTAAGTGAAAAAAATATGATAAATAAAACTAATAAAGATAAATAAATAAAGTCCACATAATTTAAGTTATCAAAGCTCATTAGCCTTTTTGAAGTTTTTTGACACCTAGTAAAAATTCATCAAGCAATTTATTTTTTGATTTAAGCATAGTTTGACATTTTCCTGAGTCTTCAACCACTCCGTTATTAAGAAAAAAATAATTATCACCAGTTTTTAAAGCACTCTGGATGTCATGTGTTATTGTGACTGCAGTCATTTTTTTCTTTCTGATGATTCTAATAATTAGTTCATTAATCATATCACTATTTATTGGATCAAGACCTGTTGTTGGTTCGTCTAAAAAAATGACTTTAGGATTTTTGTAAATAGCTCTGGCTAAGGCTACTCTTTTTTTCATTCCACCTGAGATCTCAGATGGATATTTATTATAAATATCAGCAGTCAAGCCAACCTCTTTTAATGAATTTATGACTTTATTTCTGTAATTATTTTTACCGTCAATAAAGTCAATAAAAGCAATATTTTCAGCAATTGTCAGACTATCAAACAATGCGCCATACTGAAAAAGCATTCCAAATTTATCTATGTCTACAAAACTTTTTTTATCATACAAAATTGAACCTTCGTCATTCTTGATTAATTGATAAATAAGTTTTAATAAAACTGACTTTCCGCATCCTGATTTGCCAAGAATGATTGTCGATTTATTTTTTTCAATCACTAGATTGATATCTTTGAGTACGTGGTTATCGCCGAATTTTTTTGATAATTTTTCTATTCTTATTTCCATTTTAAAAAAATATTTCAGTTAGAAAGTAGTTAAAAACTAAAATTAAAATTGAGGATAAAACAACGGCATTTGTAGTGGCTGATCCAACTCCGAAGGCTCCTTTTTCAGAATATAACCCATTATAACAGCTAATTATGGATATGATAAAACCAAATACTGTTGCTTTAATTACTCCTGAAAAATAATCAGAGAAACTTAAAAAATCTATAGTATTAATTAAATACATATTCTCATTAAAACCCAAACGATACACGCTAACCACGTATCCACCCATTACTCCTATAAAATCAACAATTGTAACAAATATAGGCATAGCCAGAGTAAGACTCAAAACTCTAGGCGTTACAAGATAGTTAAAATAGTTTGTATTTAATGTTTTGAGAGCATCTATTTGTTCAGTAACTCTCATAGTGGCAATTTCAGCAGCAATGGCAGATCCAACTCTTGCTGATATCATCAGACCTGTTAAAACGGGCCCCAACTCACGAGTTAAAGTAAGCACAACTATGTTAGGTATTGCAGACTCAGCAGAAAAGCGAGAAAAACCTGTATATGATTGTAGGGCTAACACCATTCCAGAAAAAATACCTGTAAGAGCTATAATGGGAATAGAGGATATAAAAATTTCAATAAAGTATTTTGAATTATGTTTAAAATAAAATTTGGGTTTAAAGATAAATTGAAAAAAAAGATAAATAAATAAAACTAACTTACCAATTGCTCTAATAATATTGAGGGCGGTCTTGCCAATACTTTCAATAAATTGCATTTAATTAAAGATCGTTATTTTTATCCATACCTAAGAATTTTGTATACTTATCATCGAAGTATAGTTCAATCTTACCTGTGGGACCATTTCTTTGTTTTGCAACAATAAGCTCTGCTTTATTAAATACCTCTTCATTTCTATCTTTCCAAGCATCGTGTTTTTTCTGATAAGATTCTTGAGTCTCATCAGAGCCTCTGGTGGGCTCGTTTCGTTGAAGGTAATAACTTTCTCTATAAATGAACATCACGACATCAGCATCTTGTTCAATACTTCCTGACTCTCTCAAATCAGATAGGAGAGGCCTTTTATCATCTCTATTTTCAACTTGACGCGATAATTGTGAGAGGGAAACAACGGGTAAATCAAATTCTTTTGCTAACTGTTTTAAACTTCTCGTAATTTCAGAAAGCTCATTAACACGGCTATCTCTTTGTCCTTCAGGTTTGATTAATTGAAGATAATCAATCAGAACTAACTTGATATTATAATTCTTTTTATAGCGCCTTAATTTTGATCTTAACTCAGAAACAGTTAAGTTTGGACTATCGTCAAAGAAAAAGTTTAATTGGTGTATTTCTTGGTAAGTCGATGAAAGTGCAGCTGAGTCTCTTTCATTTAACTCACCTTTTCGAAGTTTATCACTCGGTATTCGAGATTGTTCGGCTAAAATTCTAAGACCTATTTGTTCAGCTGACATTTCTAAAGAAAACATCACCACAGAACCTTTTTCTTCTTCATTTGAATAATGTTTAGCTGCATTAAATGCAATATTTGTTGCTAAAGCTGTCTTTCCCATAGATGGTCTTCCAGCTAAAATAACAAGATCAGAATTTTGCAAACCTCCTAACATATTATCTAGATCATTAAATCCAGAAACTACACCAGAGTATTTACCTTTTTTCTTAAATGCTTTTTCGACAAGCTGAAGTGAAGATTTTGTAACCGTAGCAAAATCTTTAAACTCATAATTTTCTTTTTTAAAATTTGATAAATCAAAAATCTTTTTTTCTAAATCTAAAAATATTTCTTTGATGTTATTAGATGTCTGGAATGTTGTAGATTCATTATTTTTATCTTGGGTGAGTTTAAAGAGCTCTCTTCTAAGATATAATTCTTGAAGACTTTCAATATAATTAAGAAAAATTTCTTTTGAAAAAACTATTTGATCTATTTGAAGAGATAGATCTTTTAAAGTTTGGGATTGAATATCAGGTATATAATTTTTTATTGTATCAATTGAGATATTTTTTTGAGATTGATGAAAATCTTCAAGCACTTTGAAAATTTTTAGATTTTCAGGGTTTGCGAACAAATTAAAAGATATTTGCTCAAAATGAGTATCTAAGAGTTCAGGATGTTTTAGCAGATAGGCTAGTAAAATAACCTCAATATCGTTGTCTTTTAAACTATCGTAACTCTTTTGCACAAATATAAGTTAGTAATAATTTGATAAAAAGATAGTCCTAGGAAGAACTTTTAGGGGATAAGATCTCAATACTTAGTGAACAATCTACTTCTGGATGAAGATCAATCTCAACAGAGTATTCCCCGGTGGTTTTGATTTTATTGCCTAATTTGATTGATTTTTTTTGAATAGAAATACTGTTCTCGCTTAGAAAAGTAACAATATCAGAAACAGAAAGAGAGCCATAAAGTTCACCATTGTCTTTTGCGGCAATCTCTTTTGTAAACTTTAAATTATTAATAGTTTGAGCTGTTGTTTCAGCATTAGATTTATTTTCACTATCTTTTTTTAATAAGTTTTCTTCAATTAGTTTGATGTCTTCAATATTCTGTTTAGTAGCTATCTTAGCTTTACCGTTCGGTATTAAGTAGTTTCTAGCATAGCCATCTTTAACAGTCACAACTGAGCCAATTTCCCAGTTTTTCTTAAATTTTTCTAATACAACTACTTTGGTCATAATTAAATTAAAGATAAAAATCTAGCTTGCTTGATAGCTTTTGTAATTTTTGTGTGAATAGATCTAGACATATTTGTAACTCTTTGAGGAATAATTTTTCCATTCTCATTAGTAAATTTTTTCAGTAGGTGGGTGTGCTTATAGTCAAGTTTTAAAAGTTCTTCGTTAGATATGTTAAGATTTTTTTTCATGTACTAGTTATCCTTATTAATTTGAGGAGTTGCTTGATCAATATCATCACTTGATTTTGTGATTAAAAATCTAAGACAATCAGTATTAAACTTAAGAAAACCATCTAATTTTTTTGGAAACTCAGATGATGCATTAAACCTCATAAATTTGAAAGAGCCTTTGGAGTATTTATTTATAGAAAATTTTAAGTTCTTTATTCCCCAATCCTCTTTGTAGCCAATTGATACTGCGTTATCATTAAAAAACTGTTCAATAGAAGTATTAAGGTTCTTCATTTGATCATTGGCAAGATCGGGTTTTACTATAATTGTTGTTTCGTATATGTTAGTCATGTAGAAAGAGTGTCTACACATATAATTTAGCTATGTCAAATAAAAACCTTTCAATACTATTTACTGGGCAAGGCTCGCAATTTCCAGAGATGGGCGTTGATTTAGCTAATAAATATAGTTGGGTCAAGGAAAGATATCAGCAAAGTTCAGATATCCTAGGATATGATGTTTTAAAAAAGCAAGAGGATCCAGATTTGCTCAACTTAACAGAATATAGTCAGCCTTCAATTTTTATCTATACATCTATTCTAATTGATTTTGTAAGGGATAAGATAAAATCCTCAGGATCTAATATTACTCTAGCAGGTCACTCATTAGGAGAATACGCAGCTTTATATTTTGCAAATAGTTTAAATTTTGAGGACATGTTAAAGGTAGTAAAATTCAGGGGTGAGGCTATGTCAATTGTCTCGGATCCTGCTAAATACATGATGTATGCAATTCTTAAAAAAGAAGATCAGATCATAGATAAATCAATCTTTGGCAATGGAGTTTATTTAGCAAATTTAAATTCTGAAAAACAAATAGTTATTTGTGGTTTAAAAAATGAATTAGAAAATTTTAAAGAAAAACATGCTCTAGGAAAATATATTCCTTTAAATGTCTCAGCTCCTTTTCACTCTGAATTAATGATTGAAAGTTCAAATCTATTTGAGAGTAAAATAGGTGATATTGTATTCAACGATATTGAAATAGATGTTATTTCTAATCATATGCTTATTAACTATAAGAATATTTCTAAAACAGAATACTCAAATCAATTAAAAGCCCAAATTCACTCACCTGTTATGTGGTCTGACACTATCCAAAAAATAATTTCAATGAATGTAGAAACCTTTATTGAAATTGGACCTAAAAAAACTCTTTTAAACTTTATCCCTAGAAATTTTGCTGGTGATAAAATAGCTATTACAAATAATGAGGAAGTTGAAAATTATGTTTGAAAATAAAAAAATTTTTATCACGGGTGGTACAGGCTCTATCGGAAATGCAATATGTCAATATTTTAATGAAAATAATTGTAGTGAAATTTATGCTTCAACAACTAATTTAAATAAAGTTAACAAGGATGATGGCTTTATAAACTTTAAAGAATTAAATTTAAATGATATTTCAAAAATTAACCTTGAAGAGCAATTGGATATAGATGTTGACTACCTAGTTTTAAATGCAGGTGTTACTAAAGATAATATCTTTCTTAGAATGTCTGCAGAAGAGTGGTCAAATGTTATTGATGTAAATTTAAACTCTTCTTTTTATCTTTTAAAACATTTTGTAAAAAAAATGGTTAAAAAAAGGTTTGGTAGAATTGTATTCATCTCTTCAGTGGTTGCTCATACTGGAAACCCAGGTCAGGTAAACTATACATCATCAAAAGCAGCGATTTCAGGTATGGTGAAATCACTGGCTTTGGAGCTTTCAAGCAGAAACATATCAGTAAATGCTGTAGCCCCAGGCTTTATAGCCTCGAATATGACAGATAAACTAAATGAGAATCAAAAAAATTCAATTTTGGAGAGAATCCCTATGAAAAGGCTTGGAACTCCAGAGGATATAGCAAAAACTGTAGGTTTTTTGTGTTCTGATAATGCAAGCTACATTACAGGTCAAACTATTCATGTAAATGGCGGATTGGCGCTTATTTAATAAAAATATTTGAATCTTTGAAATTTTGTGATACGAACTTTTAAAATTATTACTTAAAGGATTTAAAAATGAGCGATATTGAAGATAGAGTAAAAAAGATTGTTGTTGAGCACCTAGGTGTTGAAGAGTCAAAAATTCAAAGCGACTCAAAATTTATTGATGATTTAGGCGCAGATAGCTTAGACACTGTAGAATTAGTAATGGCATTCGAGGAAGAGTTTGGTTGTGAAATACCTGATGATGCTGCTGAGAAAATCGTTACTTTAAAAGATGCAGTTACTTACTTAAGCGCTAACTCAAACTAGAAAAAGCTTTCTTTAAAATTGAGGAGAGTTGTAGTTACTGGTCTAGGTACTATTAATCCCCTAGGCAAAAACGTAAAAGATAGCTGGGACTCATTAATTAACTCAAAAAGTGGTTTAAAAAATATCACCACTTTTGATGTTAATGAGTACCCATGTCAAATAGCTGGTTCAATAGATCCTGAACTTATTAGTGAAGATATAGTATCCCCAAGGGAGCAAAGAAAAATTGATCGATTTATTACCTTAGGTTTAATAGCGGCCCATGAAGCTTTTTTAGACTCAGGTTTTGAAGTCAATGAAGAGAACTCATTAAGATCAGGGGTAATGGTTGGATCAGGAATTGGTGGTTTAGATACAATATATAAAAACTCCTCTATTTTAGATAATCAAGGAATAAGAAAAATTTCCCCATTCTTCATTCCTTCTTCTTTGATTAATTTATTGTCTGGCCATATTTCAATTAAATACAATCTAAAAGGTCCAAACAGTTCCCCAGTTACAGCATGCGCTACTGGAACTCATGCTATAGGAGACTCATTCACTCTTATTAAAAATGGAAAAGCTGATTTAATGGTATGCGGTGGTGCGGAAGCTGCTATTTGCCCTTTGGGAATTGCTGGGTTTTCTGCTGCAAGAGCACTTTGTGATACTTTCAATGATAACCCAACAAAAGGCTCTAGACCCTGGGATAAAGATAGATCAGGATTTGTTATGGGAGAGGGTGCGGGAGTTTTAGTACTTGAAGAACTTGAACATGCAAAAAAAAGAAATGCAAAAATATATGGAGAAGTAAAAGGTTATGGCTTATCAGGTGATGCTTTCCATATTACCAAACCATCTGAAGATGGAAGCGGGGGATACAGAGCAATGGAAATGGCCCTTAAAGAGTCTGGTTTAAAGTCTGAAGATATTCAATATGTTAATGCTCACGGTACCTCAACTCCGGTAGGCGATATGATTGAACTATCTGCTGTAGAAAAACTATTTGGTTCCAATGAAAAACTTCATATGAGTTCTAATAAATCATCTATAGGTCACCTTTTAGGTGCTGCTGGAGCAGTTGAAGCTGTATTTAGTTTAAAATCTCTTCAAACAGAAATCATTCCTCCAACGCTTAATTTAGATAATCCTGATACATCTACTAAAATTAACTTAATACCTCATAATTCAATTGAATATAAAATCTCTAATGTAATCTCCAACTCATTTGGTTTTGGAGGAACAAATGCAAGTTTGATATTTGGAAATTAAAAGTAAAAATTTTTGTATAGTTTTATCCTCTCCATCAGGAGCAGGAAAAACTTCCATTTCTAAAAGATTATTACAAAAAGATAGAAAATTAGCTCTATCAATTTCATGCACCACAAGGCCAAGAAGAAAAGGAGAGGTTAATAAAAAAGATTATATATTTATTTCTGATGAGGATTTTAAAAAACAAATAAAAAAAGGTAAATTTTTAGAGCAAGCATCTGTTTTTGGGCATCGTTACGGTACTCTTGCCCAAACAGTAAATAAATTTTTCAAAAAAAAGAGAGATGTTTTATTTGATATCGATTGGCAAGGCTTTCAGCAATTAAAGCAAAGCGGTATGGATGTTGTTGGGATTTTTATTTTGCCACCAAATAAAAAAGAATTAATTAGAAGACTCAAGAAAAGAGGAAGAGATACCTCAGAAGAAATGAAAAAAAGAATGAGTCTTGCTCAAGATGAGATATCTCACTTCCCTGAGTATGACTATGTGGTAGTCAATGATAACTTAGATTTATGTGTTTCTAAAATTCAAAATATTATTAATGCTGAGAGATTCAAAAAATCAAATCAATACAATTTAACTGAATTTGTAAATAAATTTAGAGATTAATTTCTCTAAATATATTCAGTAATTCTTTTAATTTGACTTGCTCTATCCTTAAACTTAAATCATATTTTTCTTTATTAAATTTATAATCTTTTAATAATTTATTTAATGTTTTTCTTTTATGAGAAAATAAATTTCTTTTAAATTCAATAAATTTGTTAACTTCATTTTTTTCTAAAAGAATTTCTTTTTTTCTTTTGAATGATAATACTGTTGAGTCAATTTTTGGGATGGGTCTAAAACAATTTCTACCCACATTAAAACTATTATTAATTTCAAAAAAACAATTAACAAGTGAATTTAGAGAGTTTAGTTTTTTATCTATTAAACGTACTGCAAATTCTTTTTGAAACATTAGAATTAAATTATTAGGTAGATTTTCCATCATACAAATTTTAACTAAGATCTGTGATGAGATATTGTATGGAAGATTTGATATAATCAGATCAACTTTTTCAGTTAATTGATAGTTTAAAATATTTTCATTAATTATCTTTATATTTTGATTTTTACTAAATTTTAATTTTAGTATAGGAATTAAATCTGGATCTATTTCAATAATTTTGAGTTCTTTTGGTACATAAAGTAATAATTGCTCCGTCAATCGACCATCACCCGGGCCTATTTCAATTATTTTTAGGTTTTTGCCTGTTAATAAATTACAAATTTTTTTTGTTATATTTTGGTCAACTAAGAAGTTTTGACCATATCTTTTTTTTAGTATTCCATACATGCCAAATATGAGGATATATTTGCAATATTCTTGAAC